>Ga0307471_100000013_pt1 | contig 90194 bp, 101 predicted proteins | sample atmos_gasesAM3C__2_FD_204566 | JGI IMG/M metagenome (GOLD analysis project Ga0307471, IMG submission 204566) | Hardwood forest soil microbial communities from Morgan-Monroe State Forest, Indiana, United States - atmos_gasesAM3C_515 | ecosystem: Environmental > Terrestrial > Soil > Temperate... | reverse complement strand
CCTGGACACCTCTCTTATCGGTTTAGGATTCTTCTTGAACAGCATCACCGAGGTTCGGGAAATAATTTCGAACTGTTCTATCTTGGACATGGTCGAAATCAGTTCTTCGGTCATCCCGTCTGCAAAGTATTCGTCCCCCGGGTCTGGGCTCATGTTCGCAAACGGCATCACTGCGATCCGTCTCGGATTCAATACTGCGGTCGGTGAAGTCTTCCTTTTTTCCCATGGCATCAGAATCCTGTACACTTCCATAGGAGAGTTGACGTTCTTCAATGATTTGGATCCGAGGCTAATGAGTGGTAGATCGAACTTGTTCTGAACATTGTCGTAGACCTGGCGAGTTAGGCATACGCCGCCATCCTCGGCGAGAGGCTCGATCCTCGATGCGATATTGACCGCGTCGCCCTGGACATCATTCTGGGACTCAATTACGTCGCCAACGTGTACGCCTATTCGGAGGGCAACTCGTCGGTCTTCTGGTAGCGAGAAGCTCAATTCTCTTGCAGCCCGCTGGATATCGTAAGCGCATCTTACCGCGTCCAGAGCGCTGTGGAACTCGACTAGAAACGCATCCCCCATCGTTTTGACCTCTCTACCCTTGTGTCTCTCCAGGAGAGGTCTGATCAGCTTCCTCTGTTCTTGGACCATTGCCAGAGAGAGCGATTCGTTCTTCTGACCTATCGCGGTATAGCCGACCATGTCGGTGAACATTATTGCAGCGAGTCTTCGCTCGCCTTTTGGCAACTGGGATTCTGTGAGCCAAACTTCAGCTTACGATAAAACCGTTTGCGACAATCCTAGGAAAGCTCACCATTGTGTCTTCTTTATTCCGAGACGGTACGCGCCGTAGTTTGTTCCCAAGTGTATTGGAGGCGTGACTACTATGAAGAGTATGATCGAGTAGAGTCCTATTGGGAAGAAATAGTATCCGAATATGAGCGCGCCGAGGACAAAATCGAGCTGGTCGAGTACGGGGAAAGCTTTGCCAGGCTCGACGTGAAGCCGGCGCTTGACAAAGGCCCCAAGAAGATCGCCCAGGACCGCCCCCAATGCGATCATGAAACCTGCGAGTGCAAGTCTGGGGTCGACCAGAGACTCGACTAGTCCGATGACCGTCCCGGCCAGAATTCCTGCGATTACTCCACGAATTGTCTTATGAGATCCGAAGATAGGCTGGCCGTCAGAAAACTTCCTGCCCCCGTCTAAAGTCCTTCCCCCTCCGAACAGTAAAGGCGCTGCGTTGGCGACGTAAGACGGACCGATATACAACAGTGCAGAAGTGATCCATCCTATCATCTGGAGATCTGACGCCAACTCTCGCACTGAGCCATGGTTAAAAATCCCGACTAGGCGTCTTCAACTCCGCTCTCGGTTATTCTGAACGGAGAGTGGCTTCCCGCGACCTCCAGCCCATTTCTCTTCTCTAGAAAGCAGTCCCTGACCCCTGGTCTTGGAGTCTTATTCAATCTCAGAATCAGATCAGACCAGTGCCTGAGGGTTCGCTCTGCAACCGGCTCAACGAGCCATACGGGTCCCGTAGGCGAGCTGTGAACCTGCCCAGTCAACAGGACCCAAGTAGCAAAGCGAGAGGCAAGCGCGTGCAACTGAGCGATTTGACGGTTCAGTTCTCGATCTCGCGCAAAGAAACCCTCAGAGTCGGCCCGTCTAGTTCTGTATAGTCCGGTGATCGAATCAATGACTAGCAGAGTGGGAGTCTTTGTTAGAAGACTCTCGATACTCTCTATGATTCGGCCCTGTTCGTCAAAGTCGTCCGGTCGAAATAGGACGATTCTCTCCGCGACTTCCGCGCCGCCAGCGAGATGTTCCATCCGATTAGCAGAGAACGATTGCTCGGAATCGACATAGAAGACCTTGTAATTCTTCCGGGCAGCCTCCAAAACGCACTGCATGGAGAGAATGGTCTTGCCTGTTGCAGCTTCTCCATAGACCAGGCTTACTTGGTGGAGAGCAAGACCCCCTCCCAGCAGGCTGTCTATTCCATTGCACCCGACGCTCAGGAAGTCCAAGCTCGAAGGCTCCTCGACACGAGAAGTCGGGTAAGAATGTTGGCGAGCCTGCACGCAATCCTCACAACATAACGTCGAATAGGCTAAGGGGTTCTTGAGAGTGGCAATACATTAAGCAAGCCCTCACTGTCTCTGACGCGGATTGCCGATTCTGGGTAAGACCCGTAGACTTGAGGTCGGACAGGGTCACACCCTACTACTAAACGGACCTGGCCAGTTCAGACTCGCCAACGGCAGCGCGGATTGTTTCGGAGCGCCCATTGAGGCGAACAAGTGGGTAAAGGTCGAAAGATCGAGACAGGAGCCGATACTTGCGGTTGACCCGTGCGTAATTGAGATCGAACTAGCCCGGGGTAGTAGTTGGAGGCTTGTAAACGAGTCAACCATACCCACCGGATGGAACGAGGCCGCGCAGGTCGCTGGTCGACAAGGCGGGGTCGCAGTTATCGTAGGGGATGTCGACTCAGGCAAATCCAGTCTATGCACGTTCCTCACTAACGTCTCTGTGCGGGCTGGCCTCAGAGTCAGCGTAGTGGACGGTGACGTTGGACAATCCGATATTGGACCGCCAACTACTGTTAGCTCTGCGAGAGTATCTCAACCCGTCTTGTCATTACAGGAACTAAGACCAGAGACATCGTTCTTTGTAGGTGATACCAGCTCCTCATCGGGTCCCGACAAGCTAATCCGATTACTAGTCAAACTGAAAGAGCACCTCAGTAGATCATCTGATGTGGTGATTATCAACACAGACGGCTGGATCTCCGATCCGGCCGCGCTTCGCTTCAAAGAAGAGCTTGTACACGCGATGAAGCCTGACCTAGTCCTCGGATTGAGCAGAACAGAAGAAATTGATCCACTCCTCAACATCCTATCCTCTGCATCGCTGAAACTTTCTAGCTCCACCTACTCTCGAATACGATCAAAAGAGGAGAGGAAGGACGCTCGTGAAGCAGGGTATCGCCGTTTTCTGAGTGGCTCGAGAGTTATGAGAATCGGTCAGGATCAGGCGAGATTGAGAATGTTCGATCATCCAGAACAGTCGATCCTCCGATGGGATAGAAGCTTCAAAGGATTTCTTACTGGACTATTAGACGACGAAGAAAGGCTTCTCGGCATCGGAAGAATTACAGAGATGTCGGACGGATATGCGCTCGTCGAAACTAGAAATCTGGAACAGCCGCGGTTTCTGGAGATTGGAAATATCCAGCTCTCTTCGAGCTACGAGGAGACAGGGGTTGGGACTCTACACTGAGTAGGATTCGGGAATCGAGTACACGTAGATCGTGTGCTCGTTGTAGTTCTCTTTCCTTGACGGTTTCCAGCCGTTGATCATAAAGTCGTGGCTGACGATGCGAGTACCAGGCTGAGCTTCTGCACGCAGTTTCGGTTTCAGTCTCTCATTCGCATATGTGGTAAGGTAGAGGGTTATGAGCGTGGCCTCTTTGAGGTCAGCTTGGAACAGATCTCGGTTATAGACATGGACTTTGTTTGAGAGGTTCGCCTTCTCGACTTCGCCAGAAGCTGTCTTGAAGAGATCCTCTCTGATCTCGTAGCCGAATGCTGCTTTGACTCCGAAGTCTTTGACGGCGGTTGATAAGATTCGTCCGTCGCCGCATCCTAGATCGACGAGAACGTCATCTTTCGTGGCTTTTGCGACTTCAAGCATTTTTTTGACAACATCGTGTGGAGAAGAGACGAATGGTGCGCAGCTCATCTAGTTCGAACCTTTGTGACTGAAAAGTCGTTGAGGTCAATCAAACTATTTAAACAACTCTCCGGAAGAATCGTTGAAGATATCTTTCATCAGGCTTCCTATGATGAGTGACGATACTCGAATTCACGAACTCTCAAAGGTCGAGTTGAAAGAACCAGTCCTGATCCAGGGTCTCCCAGGACTCGGCTACGTTGGCAAGGTCGCTGTAGACTTTTTCATCGAGAAGCTGAAGCCGAAAAAATTCGCCGAGCTATACTCGAGCTATCTCCTCTTCCCGGACGGTAATTTGGGCATCAACATCTCAGAAGACGGGACGTACTCGCTTCCCAAATACGAGTTCTACTCGTTTAATGAGAACGAGCCTAACGTGATTTTCCTAACTGGAGACGCGCAGCCCAGCGTGACTGGTCAGTACGAGGTTGCCAGTAGAGTCCTCGACTTTGCTCAACAGTTTGGGTGCAGAATGGTCTGCACTATGGGTGGTTATGGAACCCGCTCAGGCAACGACGTTGGAGCAGTGTATGGCGTAGTAGGAGACTCGGTGATCGGTGAGCGCTTGAAGAAACTTGGAGCTAAACTGGCGAAAGGAGGAGCGGTGACCGGAGCGGCGGGAGTCATTCTGGGCATTGGGCGACAGCGGGGAATGCAATGCGCGGGACTGCTGGGCGCGACCACAGGAGCCTATCCCGACATTGAAGCAGCGAGAGCCGTAATACAAATGCTGACAGGCTTGACTGGTATGCCGGTTGAACTCAAGGATTTAGACTCGGAGATCGAGGATATGCGGAAGAAGATGGAAAAGTTCCGTCGCGCGGATCTCGAAGAGGCTAAAGAGGGCGAAGAAGAGAAGCCTGAAGAAGGAAAAGACCGCTACATTACATAATCAGTAGAACAGGATCGGGTTGCAGGAAGCCAGCATCGAACAGAACGGAAGAATTCACAAAATCAGCTTGCTCCAGATGGATAATGCTGTAGTAGCTTTCTGTTTTGAAGGAACAATGAAAATCGGGACGCTGGCCATTTCCACTCCCGGTCTGAGGGACGGCGCGGTCGGTACATCATCGGTTCTTCTCGGCGGAAAATATTTGATCGCAGCACGAGCTCTCGCAGAACGGTCAGCGGCCGTCTTCAACAAGATGAGCCTCGTCTCCCTCAACACGAGCCTCGCCGAGGGAGAGGCTCTGCGACTGTACTCGTCGCTCCTCGACAAGGCCAGAGCCAATTAGAAACCGGTATTCCGTCATAACCTAGAGATTGAACAAGAACCCAAGGGCTATTGTGACAATGGTCGCAGTGAAGGTGAGTGCCGCAACTGCGTCGTCAAACTTTTCGACGCTCATCTTATTGTCACTGACGACCTGATCATTGATAGTATCGTAGCAATCTTGGGACTGATGTTCTTCCGACCCTTACCCATTTTCCTCACCAATATCGTAGAACGATCTGGGCCACGTTAATCACGATGTTACAAAGAGACCCTCGATCGTTTGTCCGAGACTCTTTAATAGAATGAAGTTCTGATCACAAGTTGAGCGTCGCGTGGCTTCTAGCTGCGACGACCGGTTCTAGAAATAGTGGAAACTAGCGCCAGGAGTTCAGCTTAGTTCCGGCAGTCTCTCTAACATCAGTCCCATTACCAGTGACCCACTCAGGAACAATGACTGCCCTGATCAGCTCTTGGATCGATATTCCTCGACGTTTCGCGATCTTCTCCAGCTCTCTGTATATTGTATCGTCAAGGGTTTGCATGAACTTTGGCAGGTCTCGCACCACGGTTTCCTAGGATATCAGTATCAGTTCAAGGATTGCAATTTAGTGCTGATGTAACTTCCAGAATTCCCAATCAGTGACAGTAACCCATGGGATACCGTGCAACACTAACTAATGCGAGACTTTGGTCGAGGTGGGGGATTCTCCGAGGATCTGTAAAGCTGCGGACTCGACTCTCGACCGATACTGTTCCTTTGTGTAGACCCTCACCAGATTCATGAAGGTTCTGAGAACTCCAATAATTCTAGAAACCTCGGTCAGCTGAACTATCTCTTTCTTGCCAGAGGGTCCTCGATTGAAGACGGGTATATCGAGAGGTTGTATCTCGACGGCATTGTGATAGGGCACTGAGGGAAGGGTTGGCACGTCGATCACGACATCATCGGCGCTGAGCCTTGCTTTTCGCGCAATTTCTATTTCGATATCGTGTCGGACGCTATCCTTAGTGATCACGTTTGAAACTAGCTCTTCGGGAGTGTAAACCGTCTTCTCGTAGGCACACTTGAGCAGCTTTCTCGCTTCGAGGTCCTGTATTATTCTTCGAGATTTTTTCGACTCTTTCAGATCGGTCCAGACTTTGTAGTCGTCGAGTTGCAGATACTCTTCGGGCTTGTCGAAAGATAGAAGATTCAGCTCATCCCTTGCAGCCTCCAGCGCCTGTACAATCATTATCTGAACAGCTCTTGATGCTCGATGGAAATAGATAGTCCTGAACGATTCAAGTCTGGCTAAGAGGAAGCTTTCAAGAGTTGCCACCGCTCTTCCGTCTACCGACAGATTTCCATTAATCACGTCCATAGTGTAGAGCAGTCGATTAACGTCGACTGAGCCGTATCCCGCTCCGGTATGGAAGGAGTCGCGGACGAGAAAATCCATCTTGTCAACGTCGACGCTACTGCTGATTATCTGGTCAAGATAGGGCCTCTTCTTGTCACGCAGACGGCCAACCGCTAATTGTCCTATCCTGTGAGCGTTGAAGCCTGCTTGTTCGAGTCTGTCTGCGACCTCGGTCTCTTCCACTAGCCAGGGCACAAAGTCTTCATGTGTCTTTTTCAGATATCGTACGACGAGGGGCTCGAAGACGTGCGAGAACGGGCCATGGCCGATATCGTGCAACAATCCTGCTAGACGCAATTCTTCCTGGTCATGATCATTAAGATAGGTCCGGAGAACCTCGGACAAAGAACCGGCGAGGTGCATCGCTCCTAGAACATGTTCGAAACGAGAGTGATTTGCGGCCGGATAGACAAACTCTGAACCCGCAAGCTGTCGTAATCGACGGAGTCTCTGGACTGGTCGAGTGTCAGCTACTGACCTCTCAGTCCCACTTAGTCGTATGTAGCCGTGAATTGGGTCTTTGATGAACGTGTGACCCTTCAGCATCGTCTTCTGAGCCATGGAGGATCAAGGGAGGAAGGTCGTCTTATAGCAGATTCCTAAAGGACCAAATTCCTCTCTAGGAGGAGCGTAAGGCTAGGCTGGTCGTTAAGTATGAATGGACTCTGTCGAAACGCATCTAGGATGCGGGGGGCATGGTCCAAATATCTATTGAACATCTCACTAAGAACTATGGGACTCTCGTTGCCCTAAACAACGTCTCCCTCAAGATCGAGTCGGGCGAAGTCTTCGGTCTTTTGGGACCAAACGGCGCTGGAAAAAGTACCCTACTAAAGACCCTGGTCGGGATTCTCAGACCAACCAGCGGCACGATAAAATTAGACGAGATCGAGATTGTCGCCAGCCCGGAGAAGGCCAAGAGCATTATCGGATACCTGCCGGAGAATCCTTCACTCTATACTGGACTTACAACCCTCGAGTTCCTGCAGTTTGTTGGAAAGATCCGCGGTGTCGCCGATGATCTCCTGGACCGAGAGATCTCGGATTCCCTGAAAAGTTTCAGCCTAGAGGACAAGCGGAACAGCCTCATCGGCAGCTTGTCGAAGGGGATGAAGCAGAAAGTCGCCCTGATAGCAACGAATCTCCACAACCCTCAGGTGCTTGTACTGGATGAGCCCCTGACGGCCTTGGACCCGAGAACTAGGGTGTCTGTGAAGGACTGGATCGGATCGCAGACCAAGAGAGGCGTAACCACGATCTTGTCAACCCATGATCTCGATGTGGCCCAGTCTCACGCAGGAAGAATCGCGATCATTGACCATGGAAAAATAGTCGCAGTTGACAATATCGAGGGTCTCCGGAAAATGGCGAACGCGAAAAGCGACGCGCAACTAGAAGATGTATTCTTGCGACTCACCGAGGAACAGGCTTAAGATCCGCTTAGGTGATCTCCCGTTGTCGCTTGGCACTGTCGGAGTCCTCGTAAGATACTGGATAAAGGGTCGCTTCACAAGGGCCACCATTGCAAGCCTGGTGGTCGGCGAAGCTTTCTCCGTAATCTTCGTCCTATTCGGCAGCTCAACCTATCTCTCCTTTTCAAACAAAGTAGGCCTTACGACGGGTCTGTCCGAAGTGGCGGGAAGCTTGATCCTCGCCCTATACATTGTGGGATTGATCCAGAGCGGATTCAACGGAAGCGGTTTACCTGTAAGCTCGAGCGATGTCGACTATGTCTTCACCTCACCCGTTCCGCCCGGGGATGTTTTCGCCGCCAAGGTCCTGCTGAACTCTCTCACGACAGTCCTTTTTGGTTTCCCACCGATCCTGGTACTATACCTGAGATTCTCATCGTACTATCACACCGGGGCACTAGTCGCCTTTCTTGCCGGCGCCGTAACCCTCATGTTTTTCGTGATTGGCCTATTGCTGAGCGCTGACATCACGCTCTCACTGGGACGAGGGATCGGTGAGAGGAGGAAGCCGTTGAGGAACTTCTTCATCATCCTAGTCCTAGTCATCAGTCTTCTACCAATCACACTCCTCATCTCCGAGGTACCAGGAGCCGTTGCTGAGGCGGCTCGGATCTTGCCGAACGGACTTGCAGCAACGATAAGCGTGGGACTGGTTAGCGGAACCCCGGGAACAATAAACTACCTTACCGATCTGGTTCTACTCGTAGCTTGGCTGGTCGGGTTCCTGGTTCTGGGAATAAGATTGTCGAGGGGCCATTTCTATGAAGTGCTAGAGGTCTCGGTGCCTGGCGTCGAAAAGTTCGACAAACCGGATCAGACCTCACGACTCAATCCGCGAGGCCGCTCGTTATGGTCGGTGGTGAGAGCGAAGGAAAGGATTCTGATCAGCAGGACTCGTGAGGCGAGAGCCCTGTTCATCAACGCGATGTTCCTGTCTGGATTTCTGGTCATCTATGCGTTGTCAGGATCTTTCCAGTCCTCGCCAACCTCGTTTCTCTTCATACTCTTCATCATTGGATCGTTCGGGTCCGGGACCGCATCGCGGTGGATCGAGAAGGAACGGTTATGGATTCTGAAATCCTCGCCGGTCAGTATGAGACGTTATGTAAAAGAGGTCTTCCGCGCCAGAATAGCTCCGCTGCTATTCTACCTCACGCCTGTAACAGTTGCAGTAGGCGTGCCCCTAGTTTTGAGCCAGCTGGGCCAGCCTTCTCTTTTGCTCGGGGTGGTTCTGGCATTGCCAGGTGCGCTCGAAATTGCGGCAATCACGATGGCCGGCGGAATGTATTTCGCTTCAAGATATGGTCAGAGCTCAAACGATGATATTCTATCTTCACAAGCTCAAGAGCTTGCAGACATCAGAAGGTTTCTGTTTCAGACAGTCATCAACTTGATCATAGTCTCGCCAGTCATAGTTCTAGTCCTAGTTTCACAGAGCCTGGCCACTTCTGTCGGGTCTGGCAACCTCCCTGAACTGGCGGGGGGACTAGTCTTAGCGTCGGTCGTATTCACAGGCTTCTCGATCAACCTCTTGCTGAACAGAGCTGGAGACGCTGTAAGACGCCGCGAAGACTTGTAGAGGAAATAGTCATTGGTTAGACTGTTCTGGCCCGGTCTCTTATCGATTATCGGGAGTACTACTCCGTTAGGTCTTGCATGGTTCTGGCTAACGGCTCCGAGTTCGGAAGCGAGGGGCCCCGCCGATCTCAGGCTCATCTTCGTAGCTGGATTTGGGGTTTGGGGATTCCTGCTTCTCGGCTTTTCCATCTCCTTTTTCTTGGATCCGCGGCGTGCAGGGAAGCGGGCAGCTTTCGTCGCCGTTTTCTACGGCCTAGGAAGCTACTTTACGATTATAGAATCGTTGGGCATCGCTCTAATTATCGGGTGGCCCGGCTCGATTCTACCGATTGCTGGAGTGATAGTGTACGTGCTCGGTTTCGCAGTAGGCATTTGGGCATATTTCAAAAAGAATCCTAGCCCTTGCTAGACAAAGACCGATACTAAAGCGATTAGGGCGCCTATCATGACGAGTATTCCTCCGAGGCCTCCAGCCAAGAAACCGAGTATGAGAACGACGACGTCCCAGGCAGCGTTAGAGACTTTGCCTATTCCCGCGAGGGCGAGTAATCCAGCAAGCGCGGCAATGATCAATCCGACTATGGACCCTAGCGATGGGATCCTGAAAACGAAGTCCGATAAACCCGTTAAGCCTACTCCGACCTGAAGGACCGCTCCAAGAATCAGCAGTAGTCCTCCCACGAGGAACAAGACCCGCGCAAGTGTCCTGAGCGACTTCTTGGTAGATGTCAATCGCTTGCTCCCGAAGATTCCTCTGGCTAGCCTTACAGAATATTAGGCCTAGGTTATTGCAAACTAGTTGGTCAATGGGACTGGCTCGAATCTTCCGCTAGTTACCGAGGTGCGATTCAATTTTCGATTCTAGCTGGTGCTTGGGAACTGCTCCGATGATTCCGTCAACGGCCTCGCCGTTCTTGAAGATGAGGAGTGTTGGAATACTCTGCACCTCGAACTCGTTTGATGTCAGCGGGTTCTCGTCAACGTTGAGCTTGCCGAAAGCGACTCGTCCAGCATATTCCTTGGCCAGCTGTTCTATGATTGGTGCGACCATTCGACATGGAGGACACCAGACAGCCCAGAAGTCCACTAGCATTAGTGGGTGTTTCGAGATCTCTGAGGAGAAGCTGGCGTCTGAGAGGATTATCGGTTTTCCATCGTTCTTAGAAGCTGTTTGAAGCTGGGCTCGCGCTTTCTGCATCATTTCAACCAGTTTCTTTTCTCGTATTCCCTGAATTTCCATATCTTCGTTAGACGTTACCAATACTAATCCCTAGGAATAGTCAGGATAGTAATAGAACGACTCGGCCTCTCTTAAGCTCCTCGTCCTAGGGAATTATTGTCATCTGGGTCTTTGCTTCGACCTTTGTGCCGACGAAACGGTCGCTCCACTTCTGGCTCATCTCACCATGCATACCGAGCCCGACTAGAACATCTAGAAGCAATAGGATCCAGGAGATCTTGCTGAGGTTCCGGATGAGGCTACTTCGGAAATCTAGCGGTTTCCCGTCTAACCTCTCAACCCGGAGACCCAAGATCTGCTTTCCGATAGTTCTCCCGTACATCCCCTCTGCGAGAAAGAAATAGACGAGCAGAACTAGACTGGACACTCCACCGAACCATGCTCCTCCAAACCAGAACCCCCACCAACCTGCCCACCAGGCTGGAAACGTCGAGGTTGTTGTGGGAAATCCAGAACCGATCAGGAAGGGAATCGCTACGATAGCTGCGATTACTGCAAGCGCGACTGAGATTATGACGGCGTCGATTATGAAAGCGATGAGTCTGCGGGCCCAGTGATTCTGGACGCTCTTATCGTGGGTCAGCAGTTCTAGTCCAGTGGCTGATTGAGCGCCCACCGTGCCCTTCAAAGACGCGCCGCACTTGGGACAAAACGCGGCCTCGTCCCGGGACTCGCTTCCGCATTTCCAGCAATAGACCAATAGATATCCACGATGCGGTGGCGGGACTGTGGGATTAAGCTTACTCGATCAGTCTATCGTGCTAGACTGTTCAACAATTTTGTCTTTCGAGCTTCTCGGCTGATTTAAGGACAAGTGCGCGTTCCCAACAAATGGCCGGGAAGCTATGGGTATGAGATTGCTGGTCGTTTCCAACAGGCTGCCCTTCACAGCGGCAAGTGAGGATGGCGAGCTTGTTCTCCACCCGAGTCCCGGAGGACTAGTTTCGGGTCTGACCTCTTACTTGAACGCGGCGAAGACGTCTGGCAATGAGTACCTTTGGATCGGTTGGCCGGGAATAGAGATAGACGACAAGTCTCGAGACAAGCTCAAGTCGAAGGCGGCTAAACAACACGCACTCCCAGTGTTCATCGACTCCAATACGATGGACAGGTTCTATCACGGATTCTGCAACAGTACGATCTGGCCACTATTCCATTATTTTCCAAGTTTTGCGAAATTCCGTGAAGAGGACTGGAACGACTATGTTAAGGTCAACGAGACTTTCCGAGACTCAATAATCAAGGTCGCAGAGCCCGGAGATACCGTCTGGGTCCATGACTATCATCTAATGCTGTTACCGAGGCTCCTTAGAGAAAGGATTCCAGATCTGTCCATTGGATTCTTCCTACACACTCCGTTTCCATCCTATGATGTCTTCCGAACCCTACCTACCAAGTGGCGTAAGCAAATCCTAGAAGGCATACTCGGGGCCGACCTGATCGGATTCCACACGATAGACTATACTCAACACTTCCTACGATGCATCCTTCGCATTCTCGGCGTCGACAACAACTTCGGCCGGCTCGTCGTGGACGATGAGAGAGCGATTAGGGTCGATACATTTCCCATGAGCGTCGACTTTCAACAGATCCGCGAGACAATCAAGACCAGCGTTGCGCAAAGTGAAGCGCGAATCCTCCGTTCGAGTCTGGGAAATCTGAAGACGGTCTTGTCGCTCGACAGGCTGGACTATACGAAAGGGATCAAGCATCGCCTCGAAGCATTTGCAACATTTCTCAGCCAGTATCCGGAATGGCAACGTCGAGTCGTCCTCCTTCTCTCTGTTGTCCCGTCACGGCTTGGATCAGAACATTACCAGGAGATGAAGGAGGAGATAGACAAGCTAGTCGGCAACATCAATGGGAAGTTCGGAACAATTGACTGGACGCCTATCGTCTATCGATACCGGTTCCTTCCTTACAATGAACTGTTAGCAGTCTTCACCGTCAGCGATATTGCATTGGTAACGCCTCTGAGAGATGGGATGAACCTGATCGCGAAAGAGTATGTTGCATCAAGGTTTGACCAGAAGGGGATATTGATTCTCAGCGAGATGGCTGGCGCTTCCAGAGAGCTGGGGGAAGCCTTGATCATAAACCCGAACGACCAATCCGAGATTGTTGAGGCTCTCAAGACAGCTCTGGAAATGCCTGAAGAAGAGCAGATCCGTCGTAACCAGATAATGCAGACGAGACTCGAGCACTATGACGTTATCCGCTGGGGACAAGAGTTTGTCAGCGAGCTCGGATCAGTAAAACAACAACAGAAACAGTTCAACGCCAGACTAATGGATAGGTCGACCAAGGAGAGGCTGATCAAGGACTATGCTGAGTCTGAACGTAGAATTCTCTTCCTAGACTATGATGGAACACTCTCGCCGTTCAAAGAACGACCTGACACTGCCATCCCTGGTGCGATACTACTCGGAATTCTCAATACTCTCGCGGAAGACTTCCGGAACGACCTGGTCATTATCAGCGGCCGCCAGAAGAGTCTTCTTGAGAAATGGTTTAGCGGTCTTAGCATCGGACTGATTGCTGAGCACGGGGCGTGGATCAAGGAGAAGAGCAAGGACTGGGTCCCCGCCATCAAAGTGGAGAGCAATTGGAAAGAGAAGGTGCTGCCGATTATGAGAAGCCACGAAGACAGACTTCCCGGCTCCTTCACTGAAGAGAAGGAGTTCTCGCTCGTGTGGAACTTTCGCTCAGCCGATCCCGAACTTGCTTCCGTACGCTCGAAGGAGCTGGCTGACGAACTATCCTATTTCTCCGAGAACACGGATCTACAGGTCCTGCAGGCGAGCAAGTCTATCGAAGTTAGGAACATTGGTATCGATAAGGGAACAGCGGCTAAGCTTCTGCTCGCTGAGAAGGCTTTCGACTTTGTTCTCGCAGTGGGCGACGACCAGGCGGATGAAGACCTCTTCAAAGTACTACCCGACAAATCCTACTCGATCAAAGTAGGACTGTCAAAATCGTATGCCAACTATAACCTGAAGAATCATCGAGAAGTTGTCCAGCTCCTAACAGAGCTTACAAAAGCAATGAAAGCGTAACAGTAATCCTCACGCCTCGGAAGCTTACCGGCTCGTTATCCTCTTCGATATTGCTTTGGCATATCTTACGAATCCACTCTTCCGCCGCGCCTCTTCAAGATGCACGCTTGCTGTTATCAGTCCCATGTGAGTGTAAGCCTGAGGAAAGTTCCCCAACGCTTCGCCCGTCACGGGATCAATCTCCTCCGAGTACAGTCCCAGATGATTACTCCGTTTCGTGAGTTGGTTCAAGAGTCCTTCAGCCTCGCGCAGCTTTCCGAGCCTTGTTAGACAGTCGACTAGCCAGAAGCTGCAGACGGTGAAGGTGCCTTCTTTTCCGAGTTGGCCATCATCTATCTTGTATCTGTAAACCAGATCGTCTTCGGACAGTTCTTCCCGAATCTTCTGGATAGTGGAGGTCATCTTGGAGTCTTTTGCCGGGAGAAATCCGACGAGAGGCATGAGAAGATTCGCGGCGTCCAAGTCCTCTTCTCCGAAGACCATTGTGAAGGCTTTCTTCTTTTCAGACCATCCCTCGGAGAGGATTTGGTTCTTAATCTTCTTCTTAACAGGCTCCCATCTCTGCCAGTCTTCGTCATAGCCGAATTCCCGCGCCATCTTGATCGCCCGGTCGAGGGCCACGTAGCACCACATTGTGGACTCCACAAGCGTTTTCGGCTGCCGGATCTCCCAGATTCCGCTGTCGGGACTCTGCCATTCTTTCATCGCCTGGTCTGCGGCATATCTCACGAGGTGCTCATAGACCGGCCCCGTCGTCCATCCCAGTGTATGGAGGAAGTAGACGTAATCAGCTAGAATTCCATAGACGTCTAGTTGTAGTTGTTTCGAGGCTGCATTGCCGATCCGGACAGGGCTGGAACGCCGATATCCTTCAAGATGGTCAAGAGTCGTTTCAGGTATTTCTCTCTCTCCGCCGATGCCCATCATTATCTGCAATTTCTCCTTCGAGTGCCGCCGAAGGTTGATGAGCCATCTTGCGTAGTCCAATGCTTCTCTGCTCGCTCCAGCCTCACTCAACGCCCAGACCGAGAGAGCATTGTCTCGTATCCAAGAATACCGGTAATCCCAGTTCCTCAACGTGCCAACACTCTCTGGCAATGAGGTTGTTATTGCTGCAACCATCGCGCCGGTTGGCGCGTACTGAAGCAGTTTGAGTACCAAGCAGGATCTGACGACATGCGGCCTGAAGGGTCCATCATACTTTACGTGTCCGACCCAACGCTTCCAGTACCCCAGTGTCTTCGCCAGCTTCCGGCCGCTCTCATTTCTGGCTAGGGAAGCCGCGTGGTCTTTTCCCCATCTGAGAACGAAGACAGTCTTCTCTCCCTTCGAGAGATGGAAATCTCCCGTCGCATCATGTTCTGAAACGCTGAAGCTTACTGGCGACACCAGGCTTACTTCTTGCCCGTTATTCCTAGCCACACAGCCGTCCCGGACGGCTGAGAGGATTGTCTTCCCCCTGGCATAGTCGAGTCTTGGCTGAAAGAATACTTTCAAACTGGGGTTACCGTCGACACCTTCTACCATGCGATGGAGCTCCTGGAAATCTTTGAGTTTCCCGGCTTCCATGAAACAGGGCATGAAGTCTGTGACCTTGGCTCGTCCGTCTGATGATTCGAAAACTGTTGAGAGCACGTTCGTCTCGCCCTCGTAGTATTGTTTTGTCGAGAACTTTCCAGTTGGTGAGATCTGGAACTTTCCCCCTTTTCGTGCGTCTAGTATTGCTGCGAAGATGCTGGGAGAGTCGAACCTTGGAGCACACTGCCAGTCGATTGATCCGTCGAGTCCAACGAGGGCGGCGGTGTGCATGTCGCCGATTACTCCGTAGTCACTGATGGGCTTGTATTCCGCTGTGGTCTTGCTTTCATCAGACAAGGACGAACCTTCCCGGAGTATGCGGCCTTCGAGGTCAGCTGCTTGAAAAGCGCTTCGGGGCCCAATACATTGCGGAAATTCGTTGTCGGGTCTAGAGAGCAAGCGTCATGATGGGATCCTCGGAAGGAAACCCGGAAATGGACCCAGGTTGCTATCGAGTAGGTGTTAGCTTGTTCGATTCGACGCGGGAGTAGAGAAAGACTAGCCAGAAGCGTGATGATTGTTTTCTTCGGTAGGCGAATCCTGAGTCGCGAAGGGTCCTATCGACGTGTTTCAGAGGATGGAGGTAGAACATTATGTTGCCTCCTCTTCGTTGGAAGTAGTTCACGATTCGCACTCCGAGTCTAAAGGGGAGTTTTGCAATTCCATCGTCGCGCGGGACTATGAAGCCGACCATTGCTCTACTGGCTCCGATCGCGTTCTTCAACAATGGCGCCCAGTCTGAGTAGCAGCAGAGAACCTTGTCCATGATGACAATGTCCGAAACTGGAAGTTCGGCTATGGCCGCGTTTCCGATCTGGAACCTTGCTCTATCAGCGAACCCGTTCGCCGTTGCGAGATCGTTTGCGGAATCGATCATTCTTGATGAGAGATCGAATCCAATTGCTGTCTCTGCTCCTTCTTTGAGGAGCTCGATCGAGAATCCTCCCGTACCGCATCCTAGGTCAGCTACTGACCTGCCCGGTACACCTTCTTGCATTATGAAGTCCAGTAGGAGCTTACTGCTTCGTGACAGGCCGGATCGTTTGTAGCGGTCGCAGAAGTCGCATGCGTCCTCGTCAAACTCTTTTCCAATCTTGTCAGTCTCATGCAGATCCCTCTCTTCCCGAGGTAATTTCTGCGAGCTGTTAGTCATTACTGTTGGAAGTGAATATTAACCGCCAGATATTCTTGTGGATTGAGTGTGTGAACAGTGAATTATCGTAGGCTCGGCAGTTCCGGGCTTAAACTAAGCGAACTCTCGCTAGGAGCTTGGGTAACCTATGGAGGACAAGTGGGCGAAGAAGTCGCGGTCAAATGCATGTCCAGAGCATACGATGCAGGAGTGAACTTCTTCGACAATGCTGAGGCCTACGCTCATGGTAATGCTGAGACCGTCATGGGCAACGTGATCAAACAACTAGGGTGGAAGAGGGAAAGCTTAGTTGTTTCGAGCAAGGTATTCTGGGGCGGAGACGGCCCCAACGATAAGGGACTGTCGAAGAAACACATTTACGAAGCGTGCCGGAACTCGCTGAAAAGACTCCAGCTCTCTTATCTCGACTTATTCTTCTGTCACCGTCCTGACCCCAATACTCCGATCGAGGAGACTGTTCGAGCCATGGATGATCTAGTTCATCAAGGATTGATCCTCTACTGGGGAACTTCGGAATGGAGCGCTGTCGATATTATGCGCGCTCATGGTATCGCGCGCGAACTTGGGATGACTCCTCCGACGATGGAACAGCCACAGTACAACATGCTTCATCGCGATCGTGTCGAAGCCGAATATGCCCCGCTGTACCGAGAAATTGGCCTCGGGACTACAATCTGGAGCCCTCTAGCATCAGGCCTCCTGACGGGCAAGTACAACAAAGGGTTCCCCTCGGGCACGCGTGCCTCCCTCCCAGGTTATGATTGGTTGAAGGAGAGCTTGATAACACCTGAGAACATTGCGAAAGTAAAACAGCTTGAACCGATCGCGAACGATCTCGGTTGCAGCCTCGCGCAGCTCGGCTTGGCTTGGTGCCTGAAGAACCCCAACGTTAGTACCGTCATGACTGGAGCCAGTCGTCCAGAACAGGTTGTCGAGAACATGAAAGCTGAAGACTTTGTGGATAAGCTGGACTCCACGCTAATGGAACGAATAGAAGGAGTGTTAGGCAATAGGCCGGGCCTGGACAGCGAATAAATCTGGCGACGGTCTAACGAGCCCTATTCGGCCAGTCTCCAAACATGAATTCCGGTATGTTTATACCTATATACGTGGATATATGCACCGATGCGAGTCTCGGTCCACCGAAGCACACTTTTCGTTGTCGCACTCTTCATCTCTGGGATGATGCTAGGGGTTGCGGTGTATGCGGCTTGGACGCAAACTCACACAATCAACTTTAACGGGTCCGCACCTGTCGTCCCAGCCTATGCTAGCAATCCGAACTTCGCACTGACTGCTGGGGTGACAAATGGTGTGGCCCAAGCGTCCACTGGATTCCAGACTGGGTCTGCTGGCTCAGGTACGATAGCTTTCACAAATTCAACTACGAATGTCATTGGTATGACTTTGGTGCTGATACCGGCGCCGTCCGGCTTCAGTTGTCCAGTTACAACGCCGAGTCAGTCTCCATCTGCCCCCGTAATGGTTGGGGGATCGACTGGAAGCCCACCTGTCTCATTCAACCTGCCTGCAGGCACTGCCTACACCTACTGCCTTTACTATAGCTCGGGTCTCGTCACACCCGCCGGGAAGATCACGGTGGTCTACACCGGTACTAGTCCATAGTCAAAACCCGACGGGTTTCTTGTAGCATCGACTAGAGACGCTGTTACCAGATTCGCAAGGCGCGGGTTAAGCGCGGAATTTGACCGACCAATAGCGCGTTATCAAATGGGTTCCGAAATTGAAAGCTAAGAAGAAAGCCAAACCAAAAACTCGTTCTAAATCAAAGACGCACACCAAGACCCGAACTACGACTCACGCTAGAAACAAGGAACACCTATCTTCCCTAACCGTTTCCGAGTCGATTACCAGTCCGAGCCTCACCCTCAATACCGCTGTGAAGAGTTGTCAGGAGGTTGAGGTAGGCGACATAGGCGGATTCGGCAGTCCTGATGAGTTAGAGGAACACGAAAAACGTTGTAGCGAGCCGGCAACAGAGTTCTGCACCAACTGCGGCAGGACACTCTGCCATAGCCACTACGACCTTATTCATCGAGACCACGATCGACCTTCGAGCCACTCTGCAAATAATCTCCCAAGTTCGGATCTAGCCTAATTCAGACAAGGGGATGATTCTGTCCCCTCCCTATTTCTTACAATACAAGTCGCGTAGAGCTCTGACTAGGACCAGGTCTCAATGTTTAGTTATTTTTCGACTTCACGAGTGTCTGAACTGCAAGCTGTTTCATGAACCGGGCCCCGACAGTGTCTCCCGCCGCCCTAGTCTTGCTGGTGAACGGTGACTCAGGGACTCTAGCGTACATCATCATGTAAGGTGCCATTGCCAACACGACCTTGCTCTCGGCCTTGCGAATGTGCTCTTCCAAAGTGCTCCTTGGCTGTCCCAGTTTTGCGGACAGTTCGTCGGCAGTTGTCCGCTTAGGAATCTCATAATAACCGCTCTCGACCGCGGCGAGCAACGCTTTCATCTGCTTCTCGGTCAGATTTCCGAACAGACTTCCGAGAGACAAGAGAAACGTCTGATCCGTCGTGCCATCGGTCGTTCCTTTGTGCAAGATCTCTGTCTTGCCAACCTTGTCGAGACCCCTGAGTAGGCTCCTAACATCATTGTCTTCGAAGCCGATGAGCCGGTGATACTCCCATCCACCAAAGAAGACGGGGGGCGGTATCTGGAGGAAGTTGTTCGCTCGAGCTACCGAGCCGACGGTTGCGCCGCCTGCGGGTCCACACATGCAAGTCCGCGCAACGAGCTGGAACTTGTCCTGGCAGAGAGTCTTGCCGATGATCTTGCTCTTGTAATGAGTGGAATAGAAAGCGAGTTCTTTCTGAATCTCTTGGAACGAGTCTAGTCCATTCGCCTCTATTTCTAGAATATCCGTGTGATCATTACACCACAAAGAGATTCTAGCACCAGGAAACTTCTTGCTCAGACGGTTATGAGGATCTTAGTTCTTCTCGGTAGGTTGGACCCGTAGGGACAGTTCAAACATTCGCCGACGTTACTATGTCAAGTACGCGTGGATATAAGGCGACTACCGGCGTGCGCCAGCTGATAAGAGCCGTACAGTGCCGTTAAAACTAATACCGGCGCGCGCCTGCTCAAAGATAATCCGGTGCCGCGACGGTTGTGATCTCGGTGAAGTGCAAAAATGGAATCATCCAAGAATGGAGTAGCGACAACTCGCGGAACTCGCGGTCTACTCTCGGCACTCGCGGCGGCAATCGGATCCGCATGGACAACCAGAGACAAGAAGAGGGAGGCGCATCCTATCCGGCTGATCTCGTGGGCAGGACGCGCTCAGACCGACTCCTGGTTCCTGTATCAACTCGAACAGAGCAAGAGCCGAGGATTGTACTACTACTCCCATAACCAGGCCAAGTGAGCAGTTAGAAATGATGCCTAAGCTTTCAACGAACCGGAAGGCCACGCGTCGGTACGTCCCATGGACGATCAAGGCAAGAGCCCATGAATCAGGCTAACGCGAAACATTTCCAGATCACTTCCAACCCTTTGTTTCGATGAATGATGAGTCACGTCTTAGTTCCATGCACAGAGAACGCTTCTAGAAAGCCTCCAAAATGGACCCCGAACGTCTCTTTGAAGGCGAGTTTAGCTTCTCCATTTGATCCATCCCCGCTCGTTACAATCATGTTTTGAACCGGTTAGAGGACGCTGTCCTAGTAATCTTAGAGGGACAGAGGAGCCCTTGGCTTCCAGACCAGTAATGCTGCTAGGCAACATAGCCAGCATAGTAATCACTATCGCCGGAATTCTACAGGCGGTATCATGGACAATTGCAGGAGCGACAATTATCGCAATACTCTCGATCGCCACACTAGCCCCGTCGAAACTAGGGTCTGGAACGGCCGCTAGTCGTTCGACCGCGAAGAAGACACATTCAATGGCGATAGAAACTAAAACCGGCCGTGAAAGGGCGCAAGAGAAACCGGGGTCTCGTTCACACCAGACGCCCGCGAAACCCGAACAGAGGCTGTCTCCAAAGGACGAGCTTGCGCGCGCGGCACCGCAAACAAGGCCAGATTTTCAGAAAGCAATGGCTCCCAAAATTACTCCTCCAAAAACAATTCCCGCCAGTGTCAGCCCGACGAAACCAAGTCCGAGCAAAACTAGTCCTGTAAAACAGGACACACTACGACCAGCCCCAGTTGGAACAGGCGCGACTGTTGTCGGTCCGAGCAAACCTACTCCGCCGAGAATAGATCCCAATACCAGAATCATCGCCAAGGGCGACTATGCAACGTACGACGTGGAACTGAGTCAACGCGCAGAAGTAACATGTGAAGTGACTGCCAATGCACCGGTCAACGTGTACCTGATGGACAAAGACAATCTAGACAGCCTCGACCTAGGCGAAGAGTTCTGGAGCGAGACTGGAGAAGAGGGCGTGCAGAATGCAACGCTCCATTTCGTAGCCCCTCAGAGCGGAAAGTGGTTCCTAGTCGTAGAAAACGCAGACAACAAGGAAGTGTCTGCGGTTGCAAATATACGCAAATCCCCTGCCAAGACTTCAAACTCCACGTAGACTCTTTCCAAAAGTCATTGTATCAATCTATACCCTAAGCTGTCTACATCAATCGAACAGAAGGCCCAGTGTGCTTCGTAGTCCAGCAAAGGCTAAATGCTATCGGAAAAGCCACCGCCCCACCTTGCTATCTGACACTGGTCTCAAGTTGTTAAGATCCCATAGAGATTCTTCCCATCAAGTGCCAATTATCGCCATCATCACGTTGCTGACGTTCACATTTGGTTTAGGAGCATTTGGGCCGGCCGTACATGCAAACACCTCTCCCACCGTTTGCTCCGCAAGCGCGGACCTTGACGTCACTGCTACTCCCGCTGCCCTTTCCCTTTCACCTGGAGCAACCGGGACAACAATTCTCACAGTCACTCCATTGAATGGGTTCGCTGGTACAGTGACTCTTGCCGCCGTTAATGTTGATACGCTTCTCACGGCAAACCTGAGCCCCACTACTCTCGACCTGAGCGCCGGACCCAAGAATTCGACTGCCGCAGTCACAACTGCAAACACGGTGACATTAGGAAACGTCTATCAATTCGAAGTAAACGTCACGACAACTTCAACACTCTTCAAAGTCACTACGATCTACGTTCACATTCCTCAGCCAGAACTTGGATTATCAGCTAGTGAGTTCTCGTTGTCCGCTCCGAGTGGCTCATACGTCACGGACACTGTCAACCTGCAAACACTCAACGGACTAACTGACGCCTCGGTGGCGTTAAGCACGAATTTTCTGTTTACTCCTCCATCTTCAACTCTTCCCTCGTTAGCCATGAATCCCACACCTGTAACCCTATCCACATCAGGTGCTGGCACTTCAACCCTTACCGTTTCAACCGCCTCAACGACTACTCCAGGAGACTACGAAATCCAAATCACGGGAACTACAAGTCCTGGGGCGGTCTCTAATTCAACGGTAGTCAGCGTCACAGTGACTGGTCCGGGCTTCATACTCAGTTCGAATCCTTTCAGCCTCACTATCCCAGCTGGAACTTTGGACCACACAACAATCAACGCGACTAGTATCGAAAACTTCGGCGGTTCGATAAGCCTCACAGACCTGATCAGCAACCCGCTTGTCTCGATCACAGCTACATTTGGGACAAACCCGATCGTGCTGACTGGCGGATCGTTTGTAACCTCCATCCTTACAATTGGCACTTCGGTTTCTACACCTCCGGGCTCCTATCAAGTCCATGTGACTGGGAACATCGGCTCCACGACCGGTGCTACCACCGTTTACGTTACGGTCCCAGGATCTTCTGCTTTTTCCATGTCGGCTTCCCCTAGTACGTTAACTGTATCCCAGGGAGGCTCTGCATCCACGTCCACGATTGGCGTCACGAGCCTGAACAACTTTGCTGATATGGTCAACCTTTCGATTGATTGTTTCTCTAGTGGTCTCAGTGCATCCCTATCATCTGCAAGCGTTTCGTTAACCGGAGGGGGAACACAAAGTACGACCCTAGCAGTTTCAGCCTATTCCTTTACGCTTCCAGGTAGCTACTCAATCGAGGTCACGGGGGACGGAGTAGCGACTTTTGACCATAACTACACATCAGTCGATGTCGTCGTCAGGGGCCCGAACTTTGGACTGTCGACAAGCGCATACTTCGTTTCTTTAACCACAGGCGGTTCGACTACAGCAACAATTACCGCCAACAGCATAGACGGTTTTGGTGGAACGATCAAGTTGGCCGCTAGCGTCTTCACATATCCTCCCAACAATGGATTGTCGGCAACACTGAGTCCTTCATCTCTATCTGTATCCCCCGGAGGGTCAGCTAGCTCGACGCTTACCCTCTTAGGATCCGCGGCTGGTAGCTACGCCGTCTCAGTTACTGGCACAAGTTGGCCGCTCGCCAATTACACAGGAGTATATGTTACCGTCACCAGCCCTACACCTGACTTCACAATCACAGCCACTCCCGCGACTGCAATCGCTGACGGAACTACAGCCGCCGTATCAACCATCGCAATAAATGCCCTTAACAGTTTCAGCGGCACTGTCACGCTATCCCATAGCCTTCTACCCAACGGATTGAACTGCCAGGCCTTCAGCCCACCGACCGTGACAGGTTCAGGCCAGTCATCGTTATCATGCACATCGACCAGCGCTGGCTCTTACCTAGTGACCATTACAGGAACCAGCGGATCCCTCCACCCAATCGCCACTGCCACGTTCATATTCACCCCAACATCCTCGCAAGACTTCACAATAAGTGCGACAACCCCAGTGAGTTTCACATCAAGCACTGCTGCGACCTCCACGGTCACTGTGACGGCGGAGAACGGATTCTACTCCCAAGTAGGTCTTAGCGCCACCGTCTCTCCAAGTGTCGGACTCTCTGTTTCTCTGAATCCTCAGAGCATTCTATACGGCTCTGGAACTTCGACCGCTACTCTTAGCTCGTCAACACCTGGGTCCTACACGGTGACAATAACGGGTGCCCATGGCTCATTGACCCACTATGCAACGGTGCAAGTGACCGTGGTATCGCCTAGCGCGCCAGATTTCAGCATCGCAGGAAGCCCTACATCTCTAGCGGTCCAAGCTGGCAACTCAGGCAGTTCAACAATATCGATTTCCCCCACGAATGGCTTCACTGGAACAGTGACGCTTAGCTCGAACGTTTCGCCAACAGGCCCCACTGCAACATTGAGCACCTCGACCATCTCAGGCGGATCAGGATCGGCTACTCTGACCGTCAATGTCGGGAGCAGCGTTAGCGCAGGGACGTACACAGTAACGGTCCAGGCGACCAGTGGAGGTTTAGCTCACTCTAAACAGATAGTTGTCACCGTATCCACAGCAGCTTCTCCAACAGCCCCCGGACCCTCCACGATTCTAGGACTTTCACCAGCAGTCTTCTACAGCATCATCGGAGTCATAATCGTCGCAGTCATTGGAGGAGTCACTCTTCTCCTCAGAAAATCGAAGCGGGTCTAGTCCCAAGTTTTCCTACAATCCTCTAAGCTACACGAGGCTAATTCTGACAATCGTCCGAAGTCTATCGCGCTAACTCTAGCCCGGCGCGTAGACCCTATTCATCTTTGTTCATTGGGGACGCCCGATTAGGAGATCTAGCTGTGATCCGAGTATCCGAATTTCAACGCTCAGGCTTAAGCCCAAGAAGTTGGAGGTCTATCCTACCGGAAGGCTAGAACAGCATTATGACCCGATTAGTCTCAGTGTTGCCTGTTTTATCGTGGTTCGCTGGAGGATTCCTTCTCGGTCTCATAGAAATCATCAAGCTGCCTACAGACCCGGGATACTCGACTCTACTGCAACTGCTGCCGTTGCTGCTTCTTGTGGGTGGAATATGGTTTGTAATTTCTCAATATCAGAAACTTGGAACGCATACTGGTCCCTCTTCCAGCAGACTCAGGACAGCGATGAGCTTGGGATGGATCGCGGTGTTCGGAGTAAACGCTGGCATCGCCAGTCTAAACAACATGTCCACTTTGATCTTCCACACGCAACTCCCCTATTATTTTCAAGGTATCAGTCTGTCACAGAAAGTCATCTCTCTCACTGGCATTTTCGTTCTTGGAACAGCTTCGATTCTCGGCATGCGTCAACGTGGGAAGACTCAGGGACCCGCTGCAAAACAAAGTCCTGCAGATTTCTGGGAGAGACCCTTAACCAACATCGGCTTCATAGCTCTCCTAATAGGAGTAGTTCTGGGTTTAGCTCAATACTGGTTGATACTGGTCTTCACAGGCTTCATTCTGCTGCTCGCTGGAATAATGCTCTACCCGGTGGGAAGACTGACGGAGAAGAATATCGCGATGCCTCGAGACGAGTGACGAGAAGTTTTGAGCATTTAGGGCTTTATTTCTTCCAGACGCAGGTTTTCCCTTCGGCCATGTGAGCATGCATGGGAAACGCGTTCTGCTCGTAATTGGTAAGCTTGCACCGGACGCCGTGTTTGGGACACACTACCTCACACTGTCTAAGGTCCCTCTCCTCGACCTGCACTGTCATGGTGGTAGCCGCTTTGACGAACGCCTGATATCTTCTTATCGCCCTAGAGAAGGGAACGCGAGTCTTGCCGGCTCAACCCGAGCTCTTTCAATTTGTAGCGCAGATGTTTCTCGAGACTCTTGGTCATGAGGAGCCCGCTCTTCATACTCTCATACACGAAGAGCCAGTACTCCTTTTGGGACGCCTGCTTTCCGCCTACCCGTAACGTGTACAGTTCCAGCTGGTCAAGCAGGTTCATCACATCCCTATCTCTCACCTAGTATCGCCCCGATCAGAGGAACCCGTTCTGCTTCATCCAATCGTCAGAGAAGATCTTGGTCAGATAGTTCCGCCCACTATCTGGTAGGAGAGTCACGATGGTCTGCCCCCGCCCTTCTTTCTTTGCGATTTGGAGCGCGGCGTATACTGCTGTACCTCCTGAACCTCCAACAAGTAGTCCCTCTTCTCGAGCGAGGCGGCGAGCAGTGTGAAAAGCGTCTTTGTCGGAAACCTGGATCACGTCATCGACTATTGTCATGTCCATTGTTTTGGGCATGAAATCCTCTCCGATGCCTTCCACCTTGTACTGGTGAGGCTGTTCCCTGTCACCATGAAAACGGGGATAGTAGATCGACCCCTCCGGATCGGCCCCCACCACTCTAATGCTCCGCTTCTTCTCTTTCAAGAATCGCCCAGTCCCAGTGATGGTGCCGCCTGTTCCCATACCGCAGACAAACACGTCCAGCTTCCCACCTGTCTGACGCCATATCTCTGGTCCAGTGGTCTGATAATGTGCTAGCGGGTTTGCATTGTTCACGTACTGGTTAGGCATGTACGAGTTCGGCGTCTCACGAGCAAGTCGCTCGGCGACTTTAATGTAGTGATCAGGTGAGTCTGTGCTTACGTTTGTTGGTGTAACGACAACTTTTGCACCGTAGGCTCGGAGTAGGCTTCTCTTTTCCTCGCTCATCTTGTCTGGCATGGTGAAGATCATTTTGTAGCCTTTGATGCACGCGACCATTGCCAAGCCGGTCCCGGTGTTTCCTGAGGTCGGTTCGATGATTGTTCCGCCAGGCTTGAGGAGACCTTTGTTCTCAGCGTCCTGGATCATTGCTACTCCAATCCGGTCTTTGACACTACCACCAGGATTCAGGTTCTCCATCTTTGCCAGAATCTCAGCGTTCACTCCTCTGGAGACGGAGTTCAACCTGACAAGTGGAGTGTTTCCGACTGCGTCCAGTATACTGTTGCAGACTTGCATTGATGCGTTACCAGCTCTGTAGGGTACTAGTTAGTTGTTCCAGCTATTTCGCGGTTCCTAGAATAGACGGGTTGGAACCAAGTAATCTATAAATCGCCGGAGTTCCGGCTCGCCGGTCTCTAGCTCGCTGATGAACAATGGCTCCCCTCTTGGCCTTCGTCGACATATTCGTCGAGTCGCCCCATATGGACGAGGTGGTCCAGGCCTTGACCAAGCTGGAGAATATCGAGGAGCTGTACGAGGTAACTGGAGAGTTCGATATTGTAACCCTGGTCCAGGCCGATGATATCGAAGAGTTCCGAGATGTCTTGAAGAACAAGATCATGAAGATACGCGGTGTCAAGAGCACCGTCAGCTCGATCGTCCTAAAGACGCACAAGGGCGCTAGGTTCACGGAAGAACTCCTTCGCCCACCGCAACACATGTCAACCGCTGTTAGCCAGAAAGACTAGTTCTAAGAACCCATGGCACATTCCACGGTTAGCCCATGGAAGCCAATGACAATTGATCCAGCCTGCAGACTTCCTAACAATCATTCTTATTCTATCATCCGCCATTCTGGCCGGTAGACTCCTCACCCCTCACATCGTCAAGATATTCACATACGCTCCCAGCCGACTCGACAAGTTCTTAGACCCGATCGAAAAAGGGATCTACCGAATACTCGGAGTAGACCCGAGTCATGGAATGGGATGGAGAGAATATTTTCTCTCAGCCCTGATCATCAACATTTTCCAGATGGCTCTAGCCTTCGTCATTTTCGTATTCCAGGGCGGGCTTCCTCTCAATCCTCAGGGATTTCCTGGTCTCGGTCTCGACCTCGCATTCATGCAGGTAATCAGTTTCGCCACCAATACTAACCTCCAGCATTACAATGGTGAAGGAGTCTGCAACCAGTTGCCGAACTGTTCCACGCTGTCTACGAATTCGGCCGGCCAGCCGATTCCTGGCCTCTCTTATCTTTCCCAGATGACCGCCGTTCAGTTCTTACAATTCACTAGCGCCGCGACAGGCATCTGCGTGGCCGCTGCTCTGATCCGCGGTTTCGTCGCCGGTTCCAAGGATATGGGAAACTTCTACACTGACTTCGTCCGGTCTCTCACTCGACTATTGTTTCCGCTCTGTTTTGTCGCGGCCCTGATCTTTGTGGGGCTTGGAGTTCCCCAGACACTCAATGGCTATCAGATTTTGCACACTGTGGAGGGCTCGACACAGACTATCCTTGTCGGACCAGTCGCATCGCTCGTCAGCATAATGCAGCTAGGGACCAACGGCGGAGGATTCTTTGGTGCAAACTCAGCTTATCCATTCCAGAACCCGAATCCGGCCAGCGATATCTTCCAGATCTTCCTGATGCTGCTCATTCCTACATCTCTCTGTTTCGCCTATGGACACATGCTTGGGAAGAGGAGGGAGGCTCGCCCCATCCTATGGGGAGCCTATGGTCTCTTCGCTCTCGACCTCCTAATCGCGTTCATCCCAAACTACAGCCTTGGCCCCGGGATGGAGGTGAGATTCGGCGGGTTTTTCACCAATTTCTGGACTGTTGTGACAACAGCCGTTACGACTGGGTCAGTAAACTCGAGTCTCTTCGGCAATCATCCCCTGGTGATTCTCTCTGCGTTCATGGGAATGCTGATTCAGTCAACTCCAGGCGGCAAGGGAGTCGGGGTCATGTACATGGTGATGTACATCATCATCACTGTCTTCATCGTTGGCCTCATGTCGGGAAGGACCCCGGAATATTTGGGGATGAAGATCAGCGCGCGAGATGTCAAGCTCGTAATGATCGCGTTCCTGGTTCATCCCATTATCATTCTGGTTCCGACCGTCCTCGCCTACGCAACGGGCGCAGCGTCCGCGATAGGAGTCTGTATCACCTGTCCGGCAGCATCAACCGGGTTTACCCAGATCTTTTACGAATTCACATCAGCAGCGTCAAACAACGGGTCCGACTTTCTCGGCGCAACCGGAAACACACCATTCTTCAATATATCCACGGGGCTTGTCATGTTTCTCGGCCGTTTCCTCCCTATCGGCGTACTCCTCGCCCTTGCAGGCTCCATGATCAACCGTAAACGAACCAGCGAGATCGGGTTGAAAACAGACAGCATCACGTTCACAATCGTCCTAGTAGGAAGCATACTGCTGCTAGTAGTCCTCACCTTCTTCCCCTTCCTAGCACTCGGACCAATTCTAGAATTCTTCCAGAAACGTGTGAATGGGTTCTGAGAGAATGACGACGAACGAAACCCGACCGCCCATATCGCATCTCGGAACTAATCTCACGTCAACCAAAACGCTCCTCGATTCATTGGTCAGACTGAACCCCAGATTACTCCTCTCGAACCCTGTCATGTTCATCGTTGAGCTAACCTTCTTCGTTGTCACAGCCATGGCGATCTATCCTCCCGCGTTCTATCCCGTTGCTAGTCTGAACCTGAGAATCTACTACGTCGAAGTTGCGTTGATACTCCTCATCACTGTCTGGTTCAGCACTCTAGCTGACGCACTAGCGGAATCTCAGGCGAAGAATACTGCGAACAGTCTGCGAAGCCTAGAATCGGAAGTCCAGAGCAAGAAGATAGTAGTGGAGGGAGACATTAGGAGGATCGTAGTGTCTCCGTCAACTACTCTTCGTAAAGGCGATTTGGTTCTCCTCGAAAAGAATGACACTGTCCCCATTGATGCGGAGGTGCTTGAGGGCATCGCGATGGTCGACGAGTCCCTGCTCACCGGCGAATCGACGCCCGTCAGGAAAGCACCGGGAGACGAAGTGATCGGCGGCTCCAAAGTGATCAGCGACACCCTCACGGCTCGCGTCACGGTGAACCCAGAGGATACTTACATCAGCGAGATGATCAGGCTAGTTGAATCGTCGAAGAGGCCTCGGACGCCAAACGAGGTGGCTGTCACAATGGTGCTGATTGGTCTAACCACAATCTTCACAATAATCATCGTCGCACTCCTCGGTCTGTCGATTACTCTCAATCTTGCCGCCGACCTTTCGGTGCTCATAGCACTCTACGTCTGTCTCCTCCCTACAACGATCGGCGCACTATTACCCTCAATTGGGCTTTCAGGAATATCCCGGCTCTACCAGAGAAAAATCGTAGCCAAGTCCGGAAGAGCCGTTGAGAGAGCGGGTGATACTGACGTGATCATCCTCGACAAGACAGGGACGATTACCGTGGGCAATCGACAAGCTACAGAGTTCATCCCATTTGAAGGTCACACTGAGAGAGAAGTGGGAGAATCCGCCTTTCTCTCCTCCTGGCATGATGATACACCGGAAGGCCGAAGCCTGATTCGGCTCGCATACGAGGATGGCTTCATTCCTAGAGAATTGAACGCCCTTGGCGTTTCTGAGGTCTACGAGTTCTCCGCCAGTACTCGAACAAGTGGCGTGAAGATATCTCAGGGTACCGGGTTCATGCTACCGAAAGGAGACAAGTCCAGCCGGGAACGAGGGAGACTGCGGAGAAAGTTTGAGGCTCACGTGGAAGCCGGATCCGCGATCGCGGAAGACGAGACTGAGATAATCAAGGGCGCTCCCGACGCAATCAAGAAGATCGCGCGCTCAATCCCTTCAAACTTCGACTCTCTGATAAACACGATCTCAAGCCAGGGAGACACGCCTCTAGCTCTGACGAGAAACAGAGAAGCAATCGGAATTATCAGGCTCAAAGATGTCCTGAAACCAGGCATCAAAGAGAAGATTCTGTCGGTCAAGGTCATGGGGATCCGGCCTGTTATGTTGACCGGGGACCAGCCTCTAACAGCGAAGAGTATAGCAAACGAGGTCGGAATCGATGAGTACAGACCTGAGGCGAAGCCCGAAGACAAGTACGACATAGTGATAAAAGAACAGGCGGAGACCCGAGTCGTCGCAATGATCGGCGATGGCACCAATGATGCACCTGCGCTGGCCGTCGCTGACGTAGGGCTAGCGATGAACTCCGGAACCGAAGCGGCTAAGGAGGCCGCTAACATGGTTGACCTCGAGTCGAACCCAGCCAAGATCATAGAAGTGGTCATGCTCGGAAAACAGTTGCTCATGACCCGGGGTGCGGTGACGACTTTCAGCATCGCCAACGATGTAGCCAAGTATTTCGCCATTGTTCCCGTCATGTTCGCTACCACACTTCCAGAACTGAAAGCTCTGAACATTCTCGGACTCGGACTGAACACTGCAGTACTATCAGCGCTCATCTTCAACGCGATCATAATCCCGCTTCTGATCCCTCTCGCCATGAGGGGAATCCGATTCAAACCTACCAGCACGATGGCGCTCTTCATCAAAAACGCGCTCATCTACGGAGTCGGAGGAATCATAGTCCCATTCCTAGGCATCAAACTGATCGACATAGCACTACTATCAATAGGAGCGTAGAAATGAGCCTCAAAAAAGAAATCGGACGGACCTCATCCCCAGCGATCAGGCTAGCGGTCATCTCAATGATACTCTGCGGCCTCCTCTTTCCACTAGTCGTTACAGGATTCGCGCAAGTCCTCTTTCCGGGTCAGGCAGACGGCTCTATCGCTTACTTGGGCACGAGCAAGGTTGGGTCCTATCTTATCGCGCAGAACTTCTCGAGACCATTCTTCTTCCAGTCGAGAAACTCGTCACTGTCCGCGTCCGGCGTGGACCCCGACATTACGCTTCAAGACGCGCAGTCACAAGTGGCGAGAATATCGAGCGCTACAAACATCACCCGGGACCAGCTCAACACGCTCATCAACCAACATATCGAGGGCACCTTCTGGATTTTCGGCTATCCCTACGTGAACGTTCTCAAATTGAATTTGGCTCTAATTCATGGTTACCAGACGGTCTACCAGCAACTCGACCCCAACATCTTCCGGCAGTGATTGATCGTGGAGTTTCGAATTCTGACTATGCTGCGGTAACGGCGGCATCTATTGCTCTCGGAACAGGGTGGTGGCCTGTGATTCCGTGCACCAAGTTTCGTACGCCCAGAAACAATAAGGCCAGTGCTAGAAGTGCTCCTATGATACCTTGACCGATTGAAGGGTTCAGAATCACAGTTCCGGCGAGAATAATCGTGAGGACGCCGAGCACCAAGATTGATGCCCGAAGCCACGTGGGCGGGTGTCTTGCGACGCCGACCCCGATCTCGAAGGCGCCGACCAGCAGTAGCGCGAGGGCGAGAATAGTGATCAGGGTCATCACTGCGGCCTGAAGATCCAACAAGGCAGCAATCCCCAGGACCAGCGCTATTATTCCTCCAGCCGTGTTCAGGGCTCGGAGTGTGGACGGTAGAACTGTTGCAAAGGTACCGACGCTTATTCTGAATAGCCCTCCGATGACAAGTCCTGCAGCGATGATGATGACGAATGCATTGACAATGAATTGCGGATCAGCCAACGCGAGAAGTGCGGCGCCAATTACTATGACGCCGCCGATGACCTCGAGAGCTCGCCAGAGCCCAGACGTCTTAACTTCAACCTTGGACAAAGCTGTACGAGTCGAAGTTTGCTTGGATGGCTATTTAGCGCCTTTGCACTCAACAGCCTTTCAATTCAATAAATCCTCTTAAGTTGAACGAAGGGTTGGCCGAGAGGTTCCAACCAGTTGTCACAACCTGGGACACATGCAGATCTGAGCCGAGACGTCAGAAAGTATGTTTTCGACTTTTTCGAGGAACACTCGTCAACTCCCGTCCTCGAACAAATCATGCTGAAGTTCAAGCTAGATAGACCCGCCGCCTTCCAGGCTCTGCGGGATCTCGAATCGGCTCGACACATTACTCTAGTCCCTGGGACCCAGAGGATCTTGATGGCGTGGCCGTTTTCAAGCGTCGCTACACCATTCAGAGTCACAATTACAAATGGTCGGAAAGAATACTTCGCGAATTGTGCATGGGACGCTGTCGCTTTCCATGTAATGCTGCGGGAGGAACAGCGGATCGATTCCTACTGTCATCATTGTGCCGAGGCAATGACGATTCAACTGAAGGACCAGACGAGGGTCTCTTCGCGTCCAAGTGACAATCCACTGGTCTATCTCTCACTTCCCGCGGCGAAGTGGTGGGAGAACATTCTATTGACCTGCTCGAACAATATGGTGTTCTTCAGCTCGGATCAGCATCTCGATGACTGGAAGAAGTCGAATCCCGTGACGGGCGGGGAGGCTCTTACCATGGAACAGACGCTAAAGCTCAGCATCCCGTTCTACCGCGACAAGATGAAGATCGACTACAATAGGCCGTCTAGAGACCAGACACTGGCGCAATTCAAATCTCTTGGTCTAACTGGAGATTTCTGGAAAATCTGAGAGTATTCTAGTATGGACACTGAGCACACTAGAACTCTAGTTATGTCGTCTTAGCCCACAACCCGAAAATATCGATGAAACAAGCCACGCATACATGTCTCGTAGCCTACTTAGTGGGTCACTCCATCACGGTCTTACCTTTATCGCAACACTCGCCTTCATGGCAAGCTTCTTTGGTGCGAGACTCTTTGCCACACTATTCCCTACAACTGTTGTGATGCAAGCCGGAATCCACTTTCACCACTTCTGGTATGGCCTTGCACTGATGAGCGTGGCGGGGTGGATGGGGATCGCTTGGAGGAACGAACGGCTCTATCGACTCTACGCCCTGCTCTACGGTCTCGGCGCTGGTTTAGTTGGAGACGAGATAGGATTGTTCCTGACCTTCGGAAACTATCTATCAGGATTGACATACCTGTTCTTCATTGCCGCAATGTCCTTCGTGATAATCGCGACGCTGCTTCTACGCTATCGTGCCCAATTGGCAACGGAGGTGCTCAAGCTGAGCCGAGGAGAACGTGTTCTTATGATAGGAGCTTACCTCATCGGTTTCTCTGTTTTCTTCGTCCTTCTCTCATCGGGGGTTTACCTAATAGGTATCCCACTAGCGGTTGTAGGTCTCAGCCTGATAATCTACACTTACGCACGGCATCGGGAAGCACGTGATGACAAGCGTGTCGTGGATAATCAAATCGAGACCTAGGAAACTGACCGCAACATAAGATGAGATGTTTTTCAGGTTTCAAATCAATGTCCGCTGGTAACATTTCGACGTCTCAGGCGCAAACTGGGTCGCGGCCAAAACCTAGAATCGAATCACTTTCTGACCTCATCTTTGGGCTTGCTCTCTCGGTAGGAGCGATTACGCTGGTCGGCAATATCAACAACATCAAGACGAGCGGGGATCTTCTGAATGACATCATAGTTTTTGGCTACAGCTTCTTGATCTTGATTGTTGTCTGGATCCGTTACACGAAGATAATGTCGGTCCTCCCCTTTGAAAGACAGTGGACAATTTCACTGAGTGTTGCGCTGTTGTTCACTGTATCACTCGAGCCGTTCCTCTTCAATGTCTTACAGCTTGGCTCTAGCGACATCAGAGATATTGCGTCTCAATTCTACGCGGTAGATCTTGGAGTAATGTTGGCCATCTTGGCAAGCTTCACCTTTGTTCTTGCAGATGAGGATAGGAAGTTAGTCCCAAGAGAATCGAAAACAGAGTTCAGAATAGAGGGCGTTACCTTGGCGCTAGCAGCATTGGTATTCTTCATCTCAACGTTGGGGATTTTCTGGACCAGTCGCGCGCCGAACGGGGAGCCTTGGCGGTTCTACATCTGGATCATTCCCTTCACACTCTCAGCCATTCGGCGAAGAGGCAAGAGCATGATTGAAAGGCTCAGGAAAGCACGCGGAGCAGACAAGACTACAAGCGACCAAGAGTGATGCAACAAGTTATTCGATACGAAATACAGCAATGAGGAGATCGATTTCTCGCGTCAGGTAGTGGGATGATTGGGTGCTTGTCTTGTCCTGAGACAAGACTCTATTTCATCACTGGATGTTTTTCAGTTCGCTTGTCAGACGGTCAACTGTAGTGATCCGCGCGAAGCGGCGGCGAAGCGCGTATTCTGTGCGCTCGCGGATGGCATCCACCCCGAGTTCTTCACCGGGCTTGTCCCAGTTTGGAATAGGAAAAGTCATTGTTGCTTCGGTCACAAAGTCTACAGCGTAGCCTAGGTCTGCTGCGACCCGTGCTGTCGTTTCGCAGCATTGTTCCATTTGTATTCCTGTTATTCCTACTCTTCGCACGCCCTTCTCGATCAGGTATGGTTGTAGTGTTGTGCTGGTGAAGCAGTTGCGTGTGTTTTTGACCATTACAGGCTCGTCCTGACGGGGTTTGATGAACTCCATGAGTTTGAAGTGACGGCTGTCCTTCTCGAATCCTTCGTCCCGGTCTGTGTGCAAGAAGAATACAATGGGGAGGTGAGCGCTGCGGTATGCTTCGATGAGGGCGCTGACATTCTTCTCGAAGGAGTGGTTGTCACGGCGGTTCCAGCGTGGGCTGATTTTGAACGAGTCTTGCGCATCAATGACTAGCAGCGCGGACTGGGAGACTGGGACCTTCTCAGGATCAAGCATGTTCAGTCACTCATAGCACTTCGAGTTCAATCTTACTTCGCAGGCGGGACCTCGAAAAACGGGTCCTGTCCGGTCAACTGCGGACTCTCTTCCGCCTTCGTCCACACGCGATTCTCCACACTAGGACATGTTCTGTTCGTTGAATTCCGCCGGCTTTATCAGAACGCGGTTGCTTGTCTAGTTCCACCCTAACTGGCTATAGGCATGCTGTGGATATCCTGAAGAGAACTGACCCCTTCATCCTGACTAGCGCAGTCGTTGCGCTAATTCTGGCCGTATCTAGTGACCCTTGGTGGAGCTTGAGTGGAGCAAGCAACAACCTGTTGACAATAAAGGTGTCCCCCTTTTATTTTGACGCAAATGCGATCGGATTATCCTCGACGGTTCCATTCGCAGAATTCCTGGGACCTTTCACTCGCATTCTTTTGATCGTCACCGTTGTGGCTCTGGGAATGGTTGCTCTAAACCCGACGGCCTGGTGGCGAGAGATAACGGTCTACTTCAGTCTCTCCGCCCTCATCGAGGTCTACCTCAGCTTCCTATTGTTGTACCATTCAGCAGAGACGGCTCTTCTCGGTGGCTACGGCGTTATCCCGCCCTACAGCGGCGCGGCCTATCTTCCTACGACGGTTGTGGGCCTAGACTTCAATAATTATCTGAGGCCACTCGTCACAGCAGGCTTCGCCCTTCCATTCTACCTGGGTTTCATTGCGATCGGGCTTGTGGGCGGCCGTCTAGTAGCAGACAATATGAGAAGGAACAAGGACGATCAACAGCATAGAGGCGTTGCCGCTGTGTTCACGTCTGACGATGACGACTCCTAAGTAAATTCTCCAGCGGGTGTAGAAGAGAACCGGTTTGAGAAAACTGGTCGTATCGAAGCTGATTCTATTGGAGACGAGAAGCTTCGAACGGTCATCCTGACCCCTCACTACCACCGGCGGAACGAGGCGGCGCGCAGACTCGTCAATCACATGGTTAAAACGCGACTTGCGATGGGCCGAGTTCCATGAAGATTCCGCGTCCGGACCCGGCGTCAGTCGACCTCTTCAAGTCGCTCGTTCCTAACAACCCTCAGGTCACAGTCCGACCTATGTTTGGCAATATCTCAGCCTTCGTTAACGGGAACATGTTCTTCGGACTGTTTGGAGACGATCTGTTCGTGCGGCTCTCCGACCCTGACAAAGAGGAGCTTCTCAAGAAGAAAGGCGCTTCGAACCTGGAACCGATGAAGGACAGGCCAATGAAAGACTATGTCATCATGCCTAGATCGTGGAAGGATGATCCCGAGACTATCCGATCATGGGTCTCACGTTCGCTCGCATGGAGCAGCAAACTCGCTCCCAAGAAGAACAAAGGAAGATAGTTCTCTGAAGTCGCCCCAATAAGCCCCAATCAGAAACGGGAGGGGTGTTCGATAATGCCACTTCATCAGGTTCGAACGGTCCAATAATGCAGGTTCGCAAAACGATTGCTCGCCAATTCTACCCGCCAGAATCGATAATCTCGCCCAGAAACGTTCCAGATAGGAAACCGGCCCTTCCGATCTCAAAACCATTTTTTCCTGCGAGACATAAGAGAGGTTATCCAGAGGATGTCTGTCAAGGTTTTCGTGCTACTGTTTTCCGGAGGCTACGCGGCCGATACGGCTTCGCCGAGTCCTTCTTTGCCCGGCCTAGACCAACCTGTTCGATATCGTCTGCTTCTTCAAGCCCCTTCATGACCCGGTTGATCGCGTCTTCCTTCCGGTCAAAGACCCACGCCACTTCAAACGGATAACTGGCTCTCTTGTCCCTGATCCACCGCGACCGTATCATCTCCACAATCAAGAGCCGGAGCCCGCTCGCGCCGACATTCCTCATCCCCTTCAAGACCTCTTGCAGATTCTCCTTGTAGTCGATCAGGAATGGATCCTTTGCTTCAAGCGACTTGACAGTCAACTGCTCAGTTTCACCACAGTCCTACTCGATCCGTCACTTACATGTCTAACTCTTGTTATAATCCTGCTATTGCTTCTAGCATCCGACCCGGAGGTTTTTGTTTGGGGAGAACGATTCCTTCATGGCGGATAGTGGTTGAAGCGGAGACTGCTAAGCTGGAAAAATTCCGAGACTTTCTCCCCGTCGACGACAAGCTCGTCTTCCATGACCTCCTCCTAGAATGCAGGCTCTACGCGCCCTATGCGAGCGTCATGGCCTCACCCGTCAAAGAAGTCCCATTGCTCATCTCAATGCTCTTCGGCCAGCACAAGAGAATACTAGATCTCGAAAAGAAAATTGTGACACTTGAAACAATCATGAAGAGAAACCAGCCTAGCAGCGAAAGCATGGTCGTTCAAGATTCTGCTCCAGAGGAGGGAGCCATCGGCTAGTTTCGCTAGAAGCCAAAGCTTCGCTTGCTGTGCTACCGGGTCTTCTCGGGTCGTCTGTTCTCTGTCAACCAGTCCGGGATTATTACCGTTCTCAGAAGCTCTTGAATGGACGCGCCCCGGCTTCGAGCCTCGTTCTGGAGAGCCCTATATGTCTGAGAGTCGAGCATCTGCATGAACTTCGTCTTGTTACCAGCCACCGCAATCACTGATAGAGCTCAGCCTTGCCTCGACTAGCATCTAAAAGCCATTCGGAGCCCATTCCCTAATTCGCCCGAAAAAATATTCCCCGAAACCAGATTTCCACTGATAGACCCGTATTACTGCCGCATGCCGAGGAAGGGCTTTTTCCTCTGTTCAAGAACCATGAACACCGTTAACCATTTTTATGGGACATAGTCTAAGCCTACATTGTCCTCGTCATGCGTCACGCAAGTATCCCTGTTGCCCTTCTAACTCTGATTCTGATGATTGTGGTCCCGGTCGGAGCCACTCCGTCGTTGCAGGTAGGCAGTAGTGCCACCTACAACGTCTCGATCATAATCTCGTTCTCGCCTCCTCCCTGTAGCGCAGGCACGATCTCCGGATCCCAGACGAACATCATTTACTGCCCGGTAAATGATGGGAACCTTCCCAGCGTTGAGATCAATGGAACAATCGGTTGGACGACAACTAAGGTTAACGATACGACCGCAGTCTTGAACGTCACCCATATCCTTGCCACGTTCCTCTCATACAATCTCACAACGCCCATTTTCACAAACGCTGGCAGCTTTGACGAGTCGATTAATCTAGCTAATCGGACAATCAACATCATGCCACTCATCATGCCCGAAATGGAACGGGCTTTGCAAAGCCTTCCCAGCACATCCAGTTTGACCTCGCACGTGGACTCGCTCAGCTCGGTAATCTGGGCTCGGCCTCCCGTCCACACTATGTGGTGGGTCAATGGGCCTCTAAAGCTCAATGAGACTGTCCCAGTCTTAGTATTCCCGACAAACGTGACCGGCTCCACAAGTCTGAACCTTGGAGGCATCGGTACCCGGACGGCGTGGACGCTTACGTTCAATCTGATTCCACCTTCTGTTAAACAGACCGCAGCCGGTGCTTATCCGATGCCTATTGGCGAGAACCTCCTTGCCTCTTTCTTGTTCAACTATGACCAGCAGAGCGACATCCTACTCAGCGCGGTTGCGAATATCCATCTCGGATTCCCGATGCCAATCCCGTATCAGCCAAACCCGTGCACGTCAACCAGCACTGTATATTGCCCGGAGTCCTCTGGCTTCACATCGCTCCAGTCTGGACTGGACATACAGGCGACACTTACTCTGGATAAAACAAATCTGAGCCTCGACCATCGACTGGGCTCGACAGGTGGTTCGGACTCTGGTTCAACCGGATCTGGCGGCGGTACAGGATCGGGCACAGGGCAAGGGACTGGTCTGGGAACAGGATCAGGTAGTGGCGGACCCGGTCAAGGAACCAATGGTGGATCAGGCAATAACGGAAACAACGGCGGAACGGGGACTGGGTCGAACGGAGGCTCTAACCCAGGAATCACTCCACAATCAACTGGAGCGAAACCATCAACAGGAATATTCTGGATCTATTGGATTATAGGAATCGTTGCAGTTGCGATAATAGTCACAGGGATAGTCTTCGCCAGAAGACGAGCGGCAAAGAATCGATCCCAAGCTCCTCCAACCCAATCCTCCTAACTCGACAGACCCTACACTCCTCACACTAGTGACTAAACGCGGCCTTTAGAAGCCTGACAGTGGCGCATGACACGATTCCCTTGTCGACACCGACTCTACTCTGCACAAATTGCGGAACACCTGTCAAGCCGCACGCAAGCTTCTGCCCAAACTGTGGAGCAAAAATCACGGCTCCGGCCACTCCCGCAACTCAGATCCCTCCAAACTACTACCCGCCCGGCTACGCTCCAGCAACCCAGGTATCAACGGGGCCCTACAAGGCTATCATTGCCATTCTGTTGATAATCATACTCATCATGGGGATAGTTCTAGCCGTTTCCGCGGTGCATCTTCCCCTCACGTTTGGAAATTATCACTACACACTAACCACGCCTCCTAGCCTGCAGAGCACGCAACCAAGACACGTGACCACTCTGCAGACTCCCCAGTACACGATTTGGAACGCTTGCGGCTCAACTCAAAGTGCAGGCTGCACCATGAGCGCTAATGGTTGGAGAGAGGGATCAGTTCCCGACTCCTTCGACTACTACGTGTCCTTTACGAGCACAGTTGGAGTGACAGTCTACTTCCTTACAATGGGACAATTCGTCCAGTTCAGCGTCTGCAATGGTGACATCAGTTGTGTCTCAGGATACTACGACTCGATCCCAGCAAGCACGTCCCTTCCAACAACCCTGTTTACCCTTGCAAGAGGATGCGCTGACTATCTTGCAATATACGTCGCCTCAGGAAGCGGTACCATGTACCCGGACGTAGGCGTGACACAAAATCCAGCTAGCAGTGCAACCGGTTATTGTGCTCAAGCCGGTACGTAGGAGTGACTAAGAAACAACGAATGATAAAACCGGGCGGATATCACAGCGGGCCCGGTTTCCGCAGAACCATCACAACTCACGGGCGGCAAAGTCCCAGAACTTGTGCAAGATGCGGGAGAAAGACTGACAATGCGAAACATGGATTCTGTCCCGAGTGTCGAAGGATCCTCGGCAGATGGGCTTAGCGAGTGATGGACTAGAGCTGGCCGATCTTGTTGTAGATTACGAAGTAGAGTGAGAGTATGAAGATGACTGTAAGCATCATGCCGAATGCTAGAAATCCGTAGGCACGCTTCGGCCGATATACGAAACGCGTGCTCATGAACATCATATAGACTCCGAAAAAGCCGAGAATGTAGACCAGTGCGGAGAAGACTGCTTCGAGTGTCGTCTGGTTATTCACGTCCCCAGGATAGACCCACTGCAACCCTTGTTGCACGTTCAACAATCCTTGCACGGGTTGTGAGAGGACGAAGAGTCCGCCGGCCAAGACGAAGATTGTGAATCCAACAATCGCGACTTCCGCGACTGGCAGTAATGGTCTGCTGGAGCCGGGTGCTAGTTTGATGAAGCTCATTCTGAAGGCTAGATTGTTCAGCGACCTCTTCAATTTCCACAGACCTGATCGAAAGCCCAAGCAAACTGCCTCCAGCGGATTATTAGGAGTCGTTGAAGGGAGTCTTCATAATAAGCCCTACCTTCCCGAAGTCTTCTTGAGGGGATTTCTGGAACTGTTTTAATACCGGATTCGGGAATTTGCCTCAACGAGGTCTTGTCAGCTTTTGTCTCCTCAGCGAATCATATGTTCAAAGTGCGGCGAGCCTCTCTACGCGGGAATCGAGCTGGAAACACCGAGCGAGACGATACAACGCCACGGCGGCTACTGTCCGAAATGCGGTAAGAAACTCGGCTTCGCAACCGAGAACCTAAAGATCCAGCCGCAGACAACCCCTCCCGCACAATAGCTCTGCCTTTTTCTACGACGGCCTAGACAGTCACACGCGACCGCGGCCAATGCCGAAGCGGACCCAAGTCTACCAGTTCCACGAAAAACAGGGCCATATCGTCGACTACGCGGGCTACGAACTTCCTGTCTGGTTCGAAGGAATAGTTCCCGAGTGCAAGACAGTCAGGACAAACATCGGTCTGTTCGACGTGTCCCATATGGGCAGAATTATTGTAGAAGGCGAGAACGCCGAGAATTTTCTCAACAGTCTAACCACCAACGACGTGTCGTCGCTTGCACTTGGTCAAGGACACTACTCACTTCTCTGTAAGCCCAACGGAGGAATAATGGACGACCTTACAGTCTTCAGAATCCACGACGAGCGGTATCTGGTAGTTTACAACGCCGCGAATAGAGAAAAGAACTGGACCTGGCTACTGGAGCACCAACAAGGAAACCTTACACTAACAGATCATTCCGATGAGTCTGCGATGTTCGCCGTTCAAGGACCCAAAGCTTCACACCTGCTCTATGACATCTCAAACACTCGACTTGGAGGGATCGAAAAATACTGGGGCCGAGAAGTCAGAGTGGGCTATCTAACATGTCTGGTAACCCGTAGCGGTTACACAGGCGAGGACGGCTTCGAGATCTATGTGTGGAAAACCACGGCCGAGCGTCCAAATGACGCGTTAGAGGTGTGGGACAAGATTCTCTCCGCGGGGAAGCGATATGGTCTGAAGCCTGTGGGTTTGGGGGCGAGAGACGTGTTGAGACTCGAAGCAGGAATGTGCTTGTACGGGAATGATATTGACGAGCACACGTCGCCGGTTGAAGCTAGACTCAATTTCGCAGTGCGAATGGACAAGAGGATGGACTTCGTGGGCAAATCATCAATACAACAATTGAAGAGGGATGGACCGCGGAGAGTCCGAACAGGTTTCCGAATTGTTGACAGAGGGATTCCTCGACAGGGCCAGGAGATCGTCTCGAATGGAGCAAGCTTGGGTAAGGTTACCAGTGGTACATTGTCTCCTACGCTTGGAATCGGGATTGGAATGGGTTATACTTCGCCTGGCAGTTCAAGAACAGGAGATTCGTTCGAGATCATGATCAGAGATCGTAACGTAGCTGCTAAGGTTGTCAAGCTACCCTTCTACCAGCGGAGATCTGATGAAACTGTGTTGGTAATGGGTGAGGAGATGGGGCTTCGTGAGTTCAGAGAGCGATACGCCCGCCCAGAGACCCTTGTGACTTCTAACTGAGCATTGCTTAGACCATACGGTAAAACGTCGTTGAGTGCGGTCTGTGACGGTATTTCTTAGCCTGCGACCGCGTATTCTCTTGATCTGAGTCTTTCGCAATCGTGGCGGCCGTTGTGCTTGTCGCAAAGGTCCTTCGAACAGTGGGGACAGTTCTCGACTGCTAAGACCTGGCATTCCGAGCAGACTACTCCCCATACTAACGCCATTTTCTCTTAGCTTCCTTCGATTCTCTCGGTCTGTAAGCCTTGATTAGAAAAGAGGTATGGACTATTTTTACTCAAAAGGATACTCGAACCTACTCTTGACAAGACACAGAACAGCTTAACGAACTAGGCTTAAGCGATAATTACTAGCGGCGCGGCTTCTCCTTCTTCCCTCTCAACAAGGCGTCCAGACTGACACCATTCACAGTGAATACCCGGTATCTCGTCCCAGGAAGATCCCCGTACGCCTTCCCCTCTGCCCCACCAATCCCTTCAATCTGCACCTCATCGTGCTCATCAATGAAGTTCAAGGCGCCGTCACCCGGCAGAAACGCGGTTACTACTTTGCCGTTCTTGATTATCTGAGCGCGGACGCACTTTCTGACCGCACTGTTGGGTTGTCGGCACTCAACGCCGACCTTTTCAAGAACAATGGCCCGAGCTTGAGGTGCTCCTTCTAACGGGTCCGCTTTGAAGTCGAGGCCGAGCATTCGCCGCTTGTACGGGGCATAAGCCCAACGGAAGGCCTTGCGGCGCTTTCGCAGCTTCCTGCCCGCAAACATGCCACTTGAGGTCTTAGCCATGTCCTCGACCTTGAATACGCAAAGCGTTCCTATGGACTTGTTCTTTAGGCTGACGCCATATGCCATATTCGAACAGGGAGACTATAGCTCGCGGCAATCATGACTTCGGAGCTGAGCGGGATCGTTGGCGTGTCGCTCTTCTGATCCAGTCTAGATAGTCCGGATTACCTCGTAGGATGGGGAGCGCGATGATTTCCGGGATATCATAATCGTGCATTCTCTTGATGGATGACTCGATCCTGCCGTAATCGCTCGCCTTGGCTTTGATGAAGCAGATCCACTCCTTTGCATGTTCAATCCTTCCCTTCCACCAATAGCTACTTTTGATTGGGCCGAGAATCTGTACGCAACCAGCGGCCCTCTCAGCTAGGAGAGTTTCCGCGATCATATCCGCCTTCTCCTTTGTTTTGACTGTTGTAGACACTTGAATGAATTCTGCCACAGGCGCTCAATATCTCCTAACGGGCTCCCGCTAGTTTAGACTCCAAAGTTTAAAGGAATGATTGGCTCTCGAAGCCTCTCGTAGATATCGCTTGACTAGCACTATGATTCCCCGTTCAGCCGACTATGAAGTAAAACTAACACCGGATCATGAGAGTCTTAGACACACTGTCAGGGATTTTGCAGAGAAGGAGATTCGCCCAGTCGCGTTCGAGATTGACCGGAATAACAAGATTCCTCGAGACCTCTTACACAGGATCGCAGGTGTAGGCCTCACTGCCATCAATTACAAGGAAGAATACGGGGGTCTCGGAGGCGACCTTCTATCAATGGTTATCGCGCTAGAAGAGGTCGCAAGGGTTTCAGCGGCTTGTTCCACTGTCTTTGTTGCGAGTCATCTGGTGTCTGAGCCACTGAACGAGTGGGCTTCAGAGGAGCAGAAGAAACGTTTCCTCATGCCGATGGTTTCGGGAGAAAAGTTTGGGGCCCATGCGATGACTGAGCCTGGCGCCGGATCAGATGTCGCAGGGATCAAGTCTACTGCAAAACTGCATGGAACGCACTGGGAGATTAACGGCCGGAAGACCTTCATCACGAACGGAGAGATCGCAGATCTCTACCTAGTGTTTGCCCGGACAAGTTCGCCTCTGAGCAGTAGGGAACGGCATAAGGGTCTCAGCGCGTTTATCGTCGAGCGAGGAACTGAAGGGTTCCAGGTTGGTAACCACATCGAGACTACTGGACTGCGCGGTTCCCAACCCTCCGAGCTGATCCTGGACCATGTTAAGGTACCTCAGGATAATCTCATCGGCAAAGAGGGCGACGGATTCTACATCGGCGTCAAGACTTATGATCGCGGCCGCGTAGACGTTTCGGCGCAGGGGGTCGGTATCGCCCAGGCAGCATACGAGGCTGCTATTAGCTATGCACAGACGAGGATAAGCTTCGACAAGCCCCTCATCGACTTCCAGCAGGTACAGTACAAACTGGCGGAGATGGCAATGGGGTTGCATACTGCTCGTCTGTTGACTTACTGGGCCGCGTCATTGAAGGATCAGGGAAAAGAGTTCGTCAAAGCAGCATCTATTGCAAAAGTCACGGCGACCGAGACCGCTGAGAAACTATCTTTGCTGGCTATGATGATCCATGGCGGTTATGGCGTCGCCACAGAGTATCCAGTGGAACGGTATCTACGAGATTCTCAGATAATAAAGACGTACGAGGGCACTAACGACATTCAGAGATTGACCATAGCAAAGCAGTTGATAAGAGAACTCAAAGGCTGAATAGTCCGAGTGAGGACGAAAATTCTAGAAAATATTCCTCCGACTTACGCTCCTCCTAGTCCGCCAACGACTGGAAAGGCCCTTACAAACCGTCAGAAGATTGCGTTAGCGGCCACGATCATAACGGTGCTCATATTGATGGCCATACTTCTTCCGTTGATCTTGCATCAGCTTGGCCTATGATAAGGCTCGAGAAGTTTTCGACACCGGAAACATTGTTGCGCTTGACCCGCCTGCTTCCGGAATTGGTCTTAGATAGATAGCCTTCTTCAGGTCTTAGTGGCTTGGAGTTCTTTTCTGGTTCTGCCGATCTGTTCTAGGAGCTGGTCGACAGCCGCCATCAGCCTTGTGCATTTTGCCTTCTCGGTTGTGAGAGCCGTTTCAAGCTCCCCGAGCTTATCCGGAGCACTATCGAGGTCTCTGCTGACCCCTCCAAGAGGCATGTAGTCTACTCTTCGTGGCATGGTCGCATAGAGTTCGCGCTGAGTCCGGTTGATCTGGCTTAGCTTGATCTCGTCAGTCGCGGCGAGCCAAGACACCTCGCGAGCGGCACGAGCGCTATCATATAGTTGGTTCTGAAGGTCGACATAGATTGCCCAGTACTTCAGCCAAGATTCGTTGAACTCGTCCAACATCTTCTGAACACGATCTCCCTGACCGTCATCATCAAGAGACATACCTGATCATATCTGGAGTTGTACGTCCAGCCAATAAGGTTTGGAGCATAATCTCTCGAACCGGGCAATGACCACACTAGTTTCATGATCCTCTGCGGAATATTCCCTCCTTCCAATCAAGCCTGGCCTATGCCACCTAAGGTCGAGTTCGAAGTCTCAAGGCTCGTGAACGAGTTCTGCCATCTCTCGGTTCTGTATGCGGACCTCATGCCTCAACAGCTAGCTACGGGTATACTACGGAACAAGGCGTACCAGGAGCGAAACTGGCGGCTCAGGGAAGACGCGGTCCGGCTTGAACTTCAGAGAATAAGTCCCTTCTCGTCCGACTCCGAATGGTACAGGTTCACTGCTGGTCTCATGAAGAGAAACCAGTCTGGAAACTTCGAGTCAATGTCAACCCACAGCCACTTTGTAGAGTTCTTTCAGGACCTTCGCCAGCGACACGCTACTGGTTTCGACGAGATATGGAAAGAGACACGGCCCCGACTGACGGAGTACCAGTACGACTTCTTGACTCAATGGGCGCCGATAAGCGACAAAGTATTGTCACGGCTCCACACCCTAGCCCGGAGCCATTGGCAAACAGAGAAGATTCGTGTCCGGTACATCGACTGTCTGTACGGAGGATTCGGATGGAACGACTCCATAGGCCTCACTGCTGTTCCTGACATGAATATTCAGAAAAAACTGCTCGCCCATGAACTGTCCGAACTGATCACTCCACAACAAATAACCCGTGAGGAGCTTCGAAAGGCAGGTCTTGACCCTGAGATTGCGCACACGGTCGTAGACATGCTGGCATACTTCAGCGTCAGAGAATTCCTAGCCACACCCGATCCTCCAAACCGAGAGAAGAAAGGCCTCAGACCCAACCCCAGCTCCTACCCCGCTGCAGATGTCTTGTTTCCAGTCTTCGAGCACTATGCAGAGGACCCCTCGATATACCCTGACTTTTCGAACTTCGTACAAGACATGATCCTATTCCTCCAGCCGCTACCTAACGGAATGATAACCAAGATGCTTGCCCCAGCTCCATTCTGACAAGACTGTTTTCTCGATCGTCAGTTCGTGCTACCACGTGCAACTTAGTGTGGACTGACCGGGTTACGGCACTTGTAAGACATACAACAAGAACTGGAGCTATCGATGTCCGATCAGAACCTGTTCCGCCTTGTACACCTACCGCCGGACTTGGCGAGACAGCTAAGGGATTCGGTGGACGAGGCGTTTCAGGGCCTCGGTACCGCAACGGCAGAGCTGATTCTGCACTATGCTAGGAGAAGACACAATGTGGACATGAAGGAGCTCCCGGTCGGAATCGACGAGCTCGATAATGCGTTGAAGGAGATTCTAGGAACGGGGAGGCGGATGGTCGTCAATCATTGTGCAGAGATCCTGTCTCGGAGGCTGGGCAAGGATGTTCGACCAAAGTCTGAGAAGCTCTCAGACATATTTCGACAAGTGGCGAAAATATACCAGAGAAGGGCTGCGACAGGCGATAGCCCCGCTACCCTCTTCGGCGACGCTGAAAGTGTGGAAGAGACAGTCATATCTCACAACGTAATCGAATAGCTCTCAACTTCGAATATCCCATGCGCTCCTTGACAAGTAGCGAACTCAACGGTACTACAGCCAGCACCATTTTCTAGGAGACGGCACTGTTCGTCAGCTTCAGCATCCTCTCTCTGTCTAGTCTGAATAGTCGATAGTCCTCGATTCTCCTCGCCCCAAGCTTCTCGTAGAACTTCATCGCCTTCCTGTTCCAAGTCAACACCTGCCATTCTACTCTCCCGCAACCATGTCGAGCGGCTTCCTTTACGCATCTCATGAACAAAGCCCTACCTACTCCAAGTCGTCTGCTATCCTCCCGCACGAAAATATCCTCCAGATAGAGTGTCGGCCTCGCGAGAAATGAAGAGTATGTGTAGAAGAAGAGCGCGTATCCAACGAAAGTTTCACCACTTGTTGCCACGAGGACCTCGGCCCTTTTCCTATCGAAAATATCCTTGACTAACCTTATCCTCGCCCTGGAGTCTGGCGGTCTAAGATGCTCAAAGTTGGCGAGCCCGGTGATCAACCCAACGATCGCTTTTGAATCGGCCTTGGTTGCCTTGCGTATTACAGTGCCAGAGGCGCTCTTGGCTCCCATTTTCCCGGTCAAGATTCCTTGCTGAAGTCGCTCTGCGACCAATCTATTAACAACGCTCAAACGACAGGTAGTCGCCTTGGAATGTAACAAGCACACTCTTGTTTCTCACATTGCAGTTCTGCATCACAGCTCTGCGCTCCTAGTAAAATACAGGACTGGCCATGATCAGCAGCAGGGATGGTTCCTACCCAATGACAGCCTTCGCCACTTGGAACATCCAGATCAGGCGGCCAAGCGTATCCTCAAGGATCAATTGGGAATTGAGGACGCGACCCTAAAACTGGTCGAGATCGAATCTTTCGTCGGGAACAATGAGACTTGGCATCTCATATTCGACTATCTCGCATTCCCCAGAACAATGAAAGCGTCCACCGGTCCAACGGTAGCAGAGGCGAGATGGTTTGAGATCGATAAGCTACCTACCCCGGAGGAGTTCGCTCATCATGGTTGGGGAAAGAGCGTACTGTCAAAACACGCGCTCGCGCTCGCGAAATCCCATCCAGCCGGTTCGATGTAGAAGACGCTTCTCTCCCATAATGTTTCGCGATCTATGTTCCTTTTCCAGAATCCTAGAGAGACTAGGCTGTTACTTTCTGAACGCTGAAACTGAGCCTTCTTGTCCATTCTTCGAGTCGAACAAGCAAGTTCCGGAGAGTCTCACGAGTCTGCGGGTCGATGAGTTTCATGTTCGCGTCGAACTTTTCGTCTTCGTTCGCGACCAGTAATAGCGGCCGATTTAATGCGTACATGTTGAGGTCTACTAGTATCTGCCGCATATGCAGCTGGGCCCTGACTCCTCCACGAGGACCGGAGGATGCGCTCATGATGGCCGCCGGTTTGTTGTCCCACGAGTTATCGTTTGAGGGCCTGTTGCCCCATTCTATTGCATTCTTCAATACAGCAGTAAGGGTGTAGTTGTGTTCTGGGACTGCGAAGAGAATTGCGTCTGCTTCTTTGATCTTTCTCTTGAACTCTCTAACATGTGGTGGCATCCTTGCCTCGAGATCTTGGTTGTAGAGCGGGAGGCCTGAGATGTCGAATGTTTCGACGCTCATTCCTTCTGGTGCGAGCTCTCTCGCCGCGTTCAGCAGTGCTGTGTTGTAGGATCCTTTCCGACCGCTCCCGGAGATCCCGAGTACGCTGATCCCGTCTTCACTCTTGCCCTTGGCTATCATTCTGATAGTTAGTAACAAATGATTAGCTCATAAGGACGAGCTGACGATAAGGGCACCAAGTGTCATTTTTGTCCCCGCCGCGAGAAGCGTCCCCATGAAGGCCCGAGATCTGTTCGCTGGTACGTGCGATAAAGAACGCTAGCTCACCGTGGAACCTCATAGTCGCAGCATACCTACTCGACGGGCCCAGACGCTTCAACGAGATCCTCGAAATGGGAGAAGGAGACTCTCTCAACCCTCGTACTCTTTCAAGGGCTCTAAAACACCTAGTTGCTCAAGGCTTTGCCAATCGGCAGATTCTTGCAACGCAACCGTTCGCGGTGGGATACTCCCTGACACCCCAAGGCAGTAAACTCCGGAAGCTGCTAGAGGCCTACAGAGAACTGGACCGGCGGATAACTGCTATCCACCACAACAGCATTACAACTAGTCGAGGAATCTAGAATACTTGTGATGGAGTGGGAGGAGCCGGGCTTGGCCCAAATCCAGGCGGAGTAGTGGGTCCTGATGGAGCCACAGGCGCCAAGGTTCTCGAACCCCTCTTACGAGCATACAGAATTATTCCCGCAATCACCGCTGCCGCAATAATTGCTTCCAAGATGAACCCTGGCGTTGATGTTAGAAAAGCGAGGAAGGAGAAGGGCAGAGCCTGAACCACAAAACGGACATTCTGTAGTTCAGACGCGTTTTGGACATTCATCCATGTTGCCGAGTTTGAAGTCGTACTACTCGGCGCCGGTACCCCTGCTCCTGCCGGGACAACGACCTTTACCTGGTTGCTCGAGTCTGAACCACCCACCAATGTGATGTTGGCCCCAACCGATGTGAATGACATTGTACCTAACGTCTGGAATAAGCCATGAATTGTGAAGTTACTGCTGGCACCCTCGGTCGGTGGAGCGATGGTCAATCCGTTCAGTGTTGTGCTGTAGGCGCCAGCATGCAGGTCTAAGTTGCTCGTCATCGAGATCTTACTCACGGTTATCGAGGTAGAATTCAGGAATTTTTCCTGTGGTGTGACGGTACCCACAGGTTGTAGGTTCAGGACCAGCTGGAAGAATTGGTTCTTGATGCTGTTCAGCTGGGCATCAAGGTTGCTGACGTAGTCAGTAGTGTACTGGACGACCAGCTTCCCAGTAGAGCCCGTGTAGGTGAAGTTCAAGGATTCGCCTGTTACAAGCTTCAATGCCGACCTGATGATCGAATCTATTCCTGCTGGAATTGGGGTCATACTCGTTGTGAGAGCGTTTTCGAGGGCAGTGACGAAATCCGTGCTTGTCCCGGATGGAATTGCCAGGAACTGTATCGAGACATTTGCCGATGAAAAGTTGGGATAAGTGACAGTACCGCTGAAGGTTTGGACTGTCAAAGCGTGACTTGTCGCGTTCTGTATTTGCGACTTGATGGTGTTTATCCACGTTACATTTTGAAACGTCTTTGCCCAAGTCGATTGGAAGATCGTCTCATTTGCAAAGATTGTTCCGCTGTACGTCGACTGTGAGAAGTAGATCTGAGTCGTAGCATTGGCCGAGATCCGAGTGGGGCTCGTCGCGAATACTAAGTTCACGTTCTGGACGGCCAGGCCATCGGTAATGGACAAGGAACCACTCGTGGAGTTGGCCGCTTCGGTGGCGGAAAGGCTGATCGATTGGATTAGGCTGTAGGGGACCTGAGAGTATATCTGTGCTGGAAGTTGATACTGAACATTCGTAGTCTCGACTACTGCATTCGACTGTTGTGTAAACGTCGTTGAGGATTGGATTCCCTGGCCTGGTAAGAAGAGACTGCTAATGCTCTGGTTGATGGGAAAACTGGTTGAAGTGTTCCAGCCGATTCCCACATTCCTGTCGGGATTGACGGTAAAGAGGAGAGAGTCATGCTGAGCCGTAGTGGCAGACAAGCTCGCGCCATGCCCCATGGGACCAATCATGGAAGCAAGGGCGAACAGTAGTATGCCCGCGGTGACATGGTGTGCTCTGATCTTAAGCAAGGACTGTACAGATCCGACCGTTGAAGATTGACTGTTAAGCGTTATGAAACCTGCTGGCCTATCTCGAAGCGTTGTCCATTGTCGGCACGTGTCGCCTCCGCATTTTCGACCTGAACGCTACGAATACAGCTACGAAGATGCCGGTTGCTATTGCTCCACCGGCTAAGTATTGAAGGAAAGAGATCGATGATGTAGAAAGTTTGAGCTGGACCGAGTGTGTTCCATAGAGCAGAAGAAAGTAGAGATAGTAGTTGCTTGAGTCGCTCGACAATTTCTGACTGTAATCATTTGATCCGTCGACATAGACAGTGCTCGAAGCGGAGAACGGGGCTATGGATTTTGGAATGGTAACGTTGATGGCGCCTATTGCGCCTATTTCTGAAGCTGTGAAACTGATAACGGTGCCTCCGATCATGGACAGCACAACTGACGATGTGGCGACGGTAGCGTTTCCGTAGAACTTTATCGAAAAACTTTGGCCTGTCATGCTGACTTTCGCAGTGGTTGTTGTCCACTGGGTTCTGAAATGGATATTCTGGGATACTCCGCCTGATACTATGATCGTCCCCGAAGAAGGTGATGCAATGAATCCTGCTGGGATGCTTACATTGAACGGATAAACGCCATCGAGCTTCTCGAAGACGATATCGGGCCGAGTAGAGGACGAAGTGGTTCCATTGATCGTCACAGCCCAGGATGTCTGATTGCCCAGTCCGTCCTCGTTGAAAACCACTGGATAATGGGTCGAGGGAGGCTTCAGCTGGAACAGCGTCGCATTTCCATTGTAGTAGACGCTTTGGTAGTAGCCCGCGTTTGCTAAGGTGCTGTTTGTGACCGAGGCAACCACTTGACTATTGAGGAGTGCCGACCTAGCGTCTGTTTCCGCATAATTCCAGCCATCAATCACATGATGACAAACAGGGTTGCAGACAGTGTGTTCATGATGGGCTGAAGCTATGCTCCACTCTCCAAGACTCGGGCTGTATCCCATGTCCCAGATTCGAATGTGGTCTCGGGGTCCGATGCACGCGAGCCCAGTCGCATCAGGATGCTCAAGGGTGTAGTTGTACGCGTTGCCATCGACCCTCTTGGGTCCGGAGCAATAGGCTGAGTCGCTCCAGCCCTCCATATTCGCTGCGACCCACCAAGAGGGTGCATAGCCCGTGAAGATCAGGCTTATCGGATCTAAGCCGTCATCGGTCTGAACTGGAATGCTCGGCCTCGTTCCTGATTGGAGTAGAGTCTTTGCAACCGAACTATGCCAAGCAAGCCCCGACAGTACGAGAGCGCATAGGAGAACCGATAATATTGTATTTCGGAGCAAATAGCTCATGAATCCCCGAGTCCTATTTCGAACGCTACAGTCTCTTCAACATAGTTTGTAGTGAATGGGTTATCTTAGTTTCACGGCTCGTAGACCGTAGTGTTCAGCTATCATATTCGCAGCCTTTCTCGGCGATTGGGTCCCAGTATCGATCGTCAGGCTTGATTGAAAAGGCACTTCTGAATCGAGGTCAAATTTCGCGTAGAGGTGGTTTAACAGCTTCTTCGTAACGACTTTTCCAAGGGACCTTCGAGCTTTGTTTCCGACGCGTTTCTCCAGTTCTTCTCTGCTGCACTGCAGGCGGACGAAGCAAACTGTCCCGCCGTGCAAGTTCACCCTTCGTACGATTTTTCTTACGAACGGGTCATCAGTTGTCTTTCCGTAGACAAATGTGAATATGGTGTCGACCTCTTGCCTGGCGGCTTCTTCTAACATCTCGGTTCGATACTTGTCCGTTAGACGCGAGAACGGTCTGGTTCCGAACTCGAATAGAGATTGGACGAACTGGATTGAGACATGATTATGGAACAGTCTGAAACCTGTCAGCTTCGCGAGTTCCTCTGCCACCGTCAGTTTTCCAGAGGCAGGCGGTCCATAGATGAATACGAGTTTCATTCGAATTCTTACTTCACACTAGACATGCTGCTTGAGGCTCGTAGGTAGTAGGCCCAATAGCCCTTCCAGGGACCGTACTTCTCGGCGATTTGGTCGAAGCGCGGCTGTGCGAGAGGCTTACCGTGTCCGTAGACGGAGGCAGCCGCTTTCAAAAGCCGCTTCTCTACCGCAAGCTTCTCCATTCGTCCCAAGCCTCGAACCATGATCAGCTTCGTGGACCATTCGCCGATACCGCTAATCTTGCTCAACCAACTCTCCACCTCATCATACTTCGCTGTCCGGAGGAAGCGTTCGTCGATCTCACTGAACGCCTTAGCAACTCCCATCAGGAACTCGACCCGCCGTTTGTTCCGGACCAGTGGCATCAACTCGTCCTCGCTCGCACGTGCAAGTCTAGATGGTTCGGGAAAAGCGCGGTAGACTCGTCGGTCAACTTCCAATCCTGTCCCAAACTTTTCCATAATTGCCTGTTTGACCTTCTGGGCAGCGCCCATCGGGTAGCGCTGAGAGAGAACGGCCCAGCTAGCGCACTCGAAGGGTGTGATGAACTTCACATGATGAAGCCCGTAGTATTTCTGCAAAACCGGCGCGAAATCCACATCACCATAACCAATACGATAGAAAGACTCTAGATCATCGGAGATGCTTAGGAAGAAGCTGATCCGGTCCGCAACCGCGTCGCGGATTCCCGAAGACAAGGATCTCTCAGAATAGAGAGTGTACTTGAGCCGCGGGTTCTTGATCAAGCCGGTCGATCTGATCCTAAAGACAACAGTCTGCCCACCAAAACTGATGGCCCTAGTAAGGGACTGCTCATGGATCAAGTGATCATCACGCATCGGAGTGAATTCGCCAAGAAAGTCCAGGGACTTGGAAAAGTCGAAAGGCGATCTGGGAATCAGGAATCCTTCCTCTGACGATACCCCCAATGCCGTCCGATCGGCATGAATCATTAGTTACATCATGACAGTTCGTCACGTATAGGTTTAGCAATAAGCCGCCAAAACTTATATCGCCAACGACAAAAACGCTCGGTCATGCCAAAGTTCATCGACACGCATATGATGAACCCGTTGACTGAGCAAAGTGAGCATGCTTATGCCATATCGGCACTGTAACGGTTCCGATAGCGACCGTGAATATTGCAACTTGAATGACTAGAAGCACTATGAATGACATGTCACTCGCCAGATAGGCTCTAAACGCAACCGATTGAACACCTTCAGGCTGTCCCGCAACTAGGTCAGTGAGCATCGCTCCAAACTCGATTACCGACGCCAGCACTGTGCCCATGATTGCAATACTACCCATCCTCAACACTGCCACCGCCAAGAGGAGATCTATTGTGACGAATCCTATCAGTCCGTATGCATGCGATGGTGCAACGGACCAAAGCCACCTATCGTTCAGGAGTATCTGAACGCCCAGTAGACATGATGCGACTAGGGCGAGAGACAATATGTCTCGAACGATCTTCATTCACGATTCCTCACCCTCTAACAGTCCGTGTCGCGGGACATACGCACGACAACCATAGCGTATCGAGTAGTATTGACAGTTCAGGAAAGCGGGGCCAACCAGTATCTACCAGAGATATGCGACCGGCGCTAATCAGCTGTTCTAGCCGCAAAGCAGAACTGAGTCTAAGGCTCTAGAAGTCGCGTCGCCATGGCAGTTTCCTTCGATCGGATTGCGAACATCTACGACGCGACACGATGGGCAGGGGTCCCGCGTCGAATCATGGAAAAAATTCTCAGTGCTATGAGGGACATGTTGAAGGATTGCCGGAGCATTCTCGACATTGGAACGGGGACAGGACGATTCGCTCAATTCTTCAAGGATTCAGGATTCAACGTTGTTGGCGTAGATATCTCATTGCGGATGATGGCGGAGGCTCGAGAGAAGGGTGTACGAGATCTTGTCCGAGCCGATGCTCAACATCTGCCTTTCAGGGATGGATCATTCGATGGTTCAATCATGATCCATGTCCTGCACCTTGTTGAGAACTGGGTCCGAGTAGTTCATGAGGTTGGACGGGTCACGAAGAGATTATTGATCTCGGAAGCTGGCGACACGGAGGGTTTCAGTCCAAGACAGCGCTACTTGGAGCTCAGAGCTGAAATGGGCCATCCTTTGAACCGATTCAATGATTCAGAGCCGGGGCTTCGCAAGCTCATCCCCCCAGAGTTCATAGTTTCAGCGGGTGACTACTGGACAGAAGTTGATGCAGATGGGGAGATAACGAATTTCGAGGCGCGAAAATCTTCGGTTATGTGGGATGTGCCTGAGGAGGTTCACAGAAGAATCATGCAACGACTACACAAGGAACATCACGGAAAGATTGTCCGACGCCACGAAATTGCGGAGGTTGTTGGCTGGGACCCGGCTCAGCTCCGAGCCTTCAAACAGTAACTAGCGAGCCTGCTCTCTTGACCCAGAGAATCAAAGCGACTCTCGAGAATGCTAGGCGACTCGCTGTGACGAAGCAGCATCTCGCAGGCAAGCTCTCATCCAAACCAGACGCTGAGGATATTTTACAAGTCTTTCGGGATCTGGGTTGTGTTCAACTGGACCCGATCAGCGCGGTCGCTCCCAGCCATCTGATTGTTCTCTGGAGCCGACTCGGAAATTTCGACAAGATCCATCTCGAACGATTGCTCTGGCGCGACCGGAAAATATTCGAGTACTGGGCGCACCAAGCGTCCCTTGTTCTGATGGAAGACTATCCTCTCTACTATTCCATGATGAGAGGATTCCCTCAGACTTTCGCCAAGGGTTGGGGCTCGGGCTGGCCCGAGAGAAACCTCCAGTGGATGACCAGCCACAACGACCTGAGAGACTATGTGTTAGGAGAGCTGCAGGGGAAAGGTCCGCTCCTCTCGCGCCAGTTTGAGGACAAGTCACGCCGCAAGCCTCGGGGCTCAGGCTGGGGCTCTTCAAGCGATGTATCCCGGATGCTATCCAACCTCCTCTTCAGAGGAGAAGTGATGGTGGTTGGCCGCCAAGGTAATCAGAAGCTGTGGGGACTCTCCGACGGATTTCTTCCACGATGGGTCTCAAAGAAGGAACTGTCCACGGATGAGGTTGAGTATGAAGGGGTTCAGAGGTCCATCCGAGCGCTTGGAATTGCGAACGCTTCCGAAATAGACTATCACTTTCTTCGAGGCCGGTATCAAAACTTGAAGACTACTCTCAAGCGTCTCGTGGACGATTCAAGAATTTACCCGGTTGATATCGACCATGGCCCGGTAGGGAAGGGGGAACGATATGTTCACGCAGCTGATCTTCCAGTTCTGAATGAGTTACAGTCGGACAGGTGGCAACCGCGAGTCTCGCTCCTCTCGCCGTTCGACAATCTCATGTGTGATAGGACGAGAACCAGGCTTCTCTTCAACTTCAACTTCACAGTCGAAATCTACACTCCATCGCACAAGAGGAAGTATGGGTACTATGTCCTCCCAATACTTTACGGCGACAAACTTGTTGGCCGAATAGATCCTCTAATGGACAGGAAGGGAGAGCAGCTCCTGATCAAAGCAGTTCACGCTGAGCCGAGAGCGCCCAGAGACAAGACCTTTGCAAAGATGTTGGGACAGGTAATTCAACAATTCTCAGAGTTTCTTGGAGCGAAAAACATCGTCTATTCCAAAAGGGTCCCAGCATCCTGGCGAAGCTCCCTACGCTAGAGTTCCAGCCATTTCGGAAGAACAACTGTACTAAACGAGAATACCGTAGAGACCCCAAGGTCGAGAGAGCCAACCCAAAGCCGACCGACCCATCAAATGTAGAGGTAGAGCGCGCAGCATCATAGTTCAATAGACACAATGTCACAATACTATCCTAAGGATGAGTCTTGACCGCGTTAAGACAAGCTATTCCCATTGCCTCGGTCCTCATTCTCCTAGGACTTGTTACCCTACTAATTCCTCCAAGCCTGCATCTTGTCCCAAATGTTAGTGCGTCGAACAGAACAATTACTCTGATCGGTAACTCTAATGGCTGGAACTACACAACTGGTCGTAACCCGCCGATTACGGTCGTTCAGGGAGACAACGTTACTGTAAGACTGTCCAGCACGGACATAATGCACAATTTTCTTGTTGACGTTGATAATGATCTGTACGACAATTCTGATTGTCCCTCAATAGATCCATGCTCCGCCAATTTCTCGACCAGTGGAGGAACAAGTTACACATTCCCCATCAAATTCGCGCCCGGCAACTACAGCTACTACTGCACGTTTCATCCCGGTAACATGGTTGGAAAATTCATCGTCCAAGGATTCACTATCGCTTCGGACCCATCCTCCCTGACGCTGGTTCAAGGAATGTCGGCCACCTCAACAATAACATTGACGAACCACAACACATTCAGCGGCATGATTGGCCTAACGGCATCGTCTTATCCAAACGGACCGGTGATATCTCTCAAGCCTTCCATCATTACGATGTCCTCGACCACCGCATCGGCAACATCCATTGTAACTGTTAACGCAACTCTCAGCACTCTTGCAGGGTCCTACATTATCGCTGTCAACGCCACAAGCGGATCCACGACGCAGACCGCTACCCTTGCCGTTACGGTCACGGGCCCTGACTTTAGTATCGATGCGAGTCCAGCCTCAATAGAAGTCGCTCCAGGATCAACGGGAACGGGAACTTCGACCATCACTCTGTCAAGCATTAACGGGTTTTCTGGTACAGTGAACCTAACTGCGGAAGGCGTTCCTTCTTGGTATACTGTCTCGTTAAGCCCAACATCCGTTGCGCTATCATCGGGAGGAACTGGGAGCTCGACAGTGACGATATCTGTGCCGGTTCCCATGAACTGGACGCTTCCCAACGACTGCTTCCATTGCCGACCGCAGTTTTCCGATATCTTCAATGTCACGGCGACCAGTGGGTCCTTGTCCCATTTTAGAGCAATCGGCTTTACCGCAAACGTTCACCTCTCGTCGGGCTCGTCGCCATCGGTATTCGCAAACGTTCCATTGATAGTCTTGATGGGCTCTGTAGTTGTCACTATTGCTGTAGCTAGTGTAGCCGGGTATCTAATGATAAAGAAGAAGGCTACAACCGATCAGAACAAGCATGCTGTCTCATGAATGGCCTAGTATTCGGTGGGTCTTGTAAGGCTCCTCAAGCCTCTTCATATCATCGTCCGAGAGTTTGACATCGAGGGCGCCTACGGCCTCCTCTAGCTGTTCGACCTTCGTGGCTCCAATGATCGGGGCGTTCACTCCCTTAAGCAGAAGCCAGGCAAGCGCGACCTGAGCAGGAGTCACGCCCTTCTCCTTCGCAATCTCCTCTGCCCGTTCTACAACGTCAAAGTCTTCCGGCCGGAAGAATCTCTCCGCGAAATACTTGTCAGTCCGGTATCTCGGAGAGTCCGGAGTCTTTCCACGCTTGTATCTTCCAGTGAGGAATCCTCTCGCTAGTGGACTCCATGGGAGTAGTCCGATGTCTTGAGCTTTGCAGAGTGGTATCATCTCCCGCTCCTCTTCACGGTAGCAGAGGTTGTAGTGGTTCTGCATCGACACGAACCGGGCAATGCCCAGTCGATCGCTGGTGAACAGGGATTTGGCGAACTGCCAAGCCCACATACTGGACGTTCCGATGTAGTTGACCGCTTGATGTCTTACGAGATCGTTCAGAGCTAGAAGGGTCTCTTCAATGGAGGTCGCGTAGTCCCATCTGTGTGTCTGATAGAGATCGATGTGGTCTGTCTGGAGTCGCTTGAGAGATTTCTTGGCCTGGTCCATAATGTGGTATCGTGAGAGGCCTTCCTTGTTGGGTCCCTCACCAGTGCTGAGTCGTACCTTGGTCGCTATGACAACATCGTCCCGGTGATCTTTCAATAGTTCTCCGACAATCTCCTCGGACCTTCCTTTGGAATACACGTTAGCGGTGTCGAAGAAGTTCACTCCAAGGTCTAGGGCACGCTTCACGATAGGTCTCGCTTTGTCGATCTCGATCATCCATTCTTCAGAATTGCCGAACGACATTGTTCCGAGACAAATGCGCGAAACCTGTAGTCCAGTGGATCCGAGTCGAGTGAGTTCCATTCTGATGCTCGCGGAGGACGACTAAGACGGTATAGTTTAAGCTAGAAGTCCGGATCGCAAAAAAAAGGCTGGAAAGGAGTATCTCGACCTTCCAAGAGGTCAAACGCAACTACATCGGCCGTTTGGCGACTCGTCAGTGCAACATCCGGGGTCGCAGTCGCATCCACTATCCATTCATACTTCACCTCTGCAAGTTAGTTACTAAAGTGAAGTATTTAACTCAGGAAGTTCCCTAAGGGTAACTGGGTTACGGAATGGTTAGACAAAGAGAGGGAGAACCGTGCTGCGTCTGCGCCTGTCCATGCGAGGGACTGATCGATATCATTGGGAAGAAGTGGGCTTTGTGCGTCCTCGCCCAGCTTGGTAACCATGGCACGCTACGCTTCAACGTGCTCGCCCATGAACTGAACGGAATTAGCGCCAAGACACTTACTGACGTCTTGAAGGATCTGCAGGCAAACGGACTGGTCAAACGGGAAGCTTTCAGCGAAATTCCTCCACGGGTCGAATACCATTTGACCCGTGAAGGCCGAGAACTAACAATGCTAGTCGCTCCACTGATGACCTGGGCTGACAAGAAGACCGGACTGATGCAGATAGACCAGTAGGCTACCGCCCCATGAGGATCTTTTTGACCTGTTCATCGAGATGCGAAATCTCTCTGTCTAGGTCAGACACACGTTTCCGAGTCTTTTCTACATAGACCTGGTCGTCTAGAGAGACGAGATTAACGAGCACGTTGCTTGCCGCTCCTTCTCCTGCAGCTCTAGCTGCAGCCCGTGAAGTGGACACATCCGACAGTGCATTGATAGAACCGTACTCTGCTACCTCCACCGCCAGTCGTAGCGTCTGAACAGAATTGTCGAGTGTAGAGAGCGGCACCTCCGCGGCTTTCATCGTTGCCTCCTGAATAGCCCTCCGCCGAAGATCTTGTTGCTCTTTTGGAATCTTGAACGCCTTCATGACAAGGTTGAACGAGTCAGCATCGTCAACAACCAGCTTCAGAAACCTAGAGCGAAGCTCTTCGCCAGCCTTGACAGCATGCTCGAGCTGTTCAGCGCCCTTCGGAGGATCCTTCTTTCCAAGCGTTATTCGGCCTACCATTGAGAGCAGTCCCGCTGCCATTGCGCCCATGTAGGCTGCGACACTCCCCCCGCCTGGCGTAGCCTTTCTTGAGGCAACCTCTTCACTGAATGTGGTGAGACTCATGTCTGCGAGGCTTGAGGGACTGGGCGCAAACAGACGTTTCTCCAGAATTTGTTCCCGGTTGAAGTCCTCCAGTCTGAGATAGAATTCTGCAGAGTCCACCAATGCATCCATCGGTGTTAGTCCTACTATCTCGCTACCTACTACCGGAACCCCATATCTGTCCGCGAAGAGTTTCACCAGCTCGTACGCTTTGAAGAGCTGGCTCTTGTGATAATCGGTCACGTTCATCGAGACCTGGACCTGTCTCTTCTGCTTCAACTCGAACCCTAACGCCTTCACATAGGCGAGTCCGCCATCCTTGGATCGAAGCTCGTGCGCTATCTTCTTCGCGATTCCGAGATCAGTCGTGCCGAGGTCGACGTTGTAGGCGATCAGAATCTCGCGAGCACCAACAGCCGTGGCTCCGGCAGTTGGATGAATCATCTCAGGACCATAGTCAGGTTTTTTCGCCGGGTCCTTCCCGATCTTCTCTCTGAGACCCTCAAACTCTCCAGCCCTGACATCAGCAAGGTTCCGTCTCTCTGGAACTGTCGCAGCCTCTTCGTAGAGAAAGACAGGAATATGGAAGCGAGCCCCAAGCTCGCGGCCAAAATCTCTGGCCAGGGAAACACAGTCTTCCATTGTCGCGCCTGATAGCGGGACGAAGGGCACCACGTCCACGGCGCCCATTCGCGGGTGTTCTCCCTTGTGCTTGTTCAGATCTATGAGATCAATAGCCTTCGCGGCGGAAGCCAGTGCTGCATCTTTCACGGGTCCAGGTTCGCCGACGAAGCTTATGACGGAACGATTGTGATCCTGGTTCGATTCAACATCAAGTAATGTCACTCCTGGCGTTGACTTGATCGCGTCTGCAATAGCCCGGATAACTTCCTGCTTTCTTCCTTCGCTAAAGTTCGGGACGCATTCTATGAGCTTCAAGTCTAGACGTGCAGACCGGGCTTGTAGCGGGTCTTAAAGCATGACCACTAGGAAGAACCGGTCAGACCCGAACCGGAGCGAGAGGCTTGTTCTCGATCTTGTACTCGACAAGTTTCTCGAAATCGCCCGAGTAGTAGAACCATCCCTCGAACTTTCTACCATTCAGAGCAAGCCTGTGCCAGTGTCTGTCGTCTTCCCACATCTCCTCGAAGGGCAATGCGTCCACATTGAACCACTGGACGATTCCTTCGCGCCCGCCAGTCGGAGTCCCCCGGAAAACCCGTGACAGGAAAACAGTCACAGTCCAGTCCGGACTGTCACGCTTGTCATGCTTGTAGAAGTGTACCGTGGCGACATGTTCTGGATCTCTTACTGTAAGCTGTGTCTCTTCGAGGACTTCTCTGACAGCACACTGCTCCGGGTCTTCACTGGGGAGTACCTTGCCTCCTGGCGCGTTCCATTTTCCCTGGCCAAAGAGCCCTTTTGATTTCTTGAGAAGTAGCACCTTTTCGTCTTTGACGATGAAGCAAAGGGTTGCCTGAATCGTCAACTGGTCAAGAGACTCAGGGTTTTTTCTGTTTCAATAGAATGATCGCTTGGGCCAGATCTCCATTGGACTGGCGTAGAGCGTTGGCTGCGGCCTCGACAGAAACTCCCGCTTGTGCTGCCACGAGCTTCGCGTCGTCTTGCGATGTTGGAACGCTCGGAATTTCTTCTCTGGACCTTCCTCCGCCTACTTGGTAGACTGTCTGGCCTTGAACCGTTACAATGGCGACTTCCGGCTCGTCGATGATTATCTTTTTTGAGGCTGACTCGATCACGACTCGAGTGACATCGTCGACCTGTTTGACCTGCATGCCCATACGCTGCATCATGCGATTAGCTTCTCGCGGATTGACTCTACGTTGCATGCTCGAACGCCCACCATTCCTGGCCGGTGACTGTTAAGCCTATCAGCTTTCTACGCCGTGCCTGACCTTTACTCCAATCCCGGTCTTGAAGCTCATCATCTCCTCGGCATTGAAGAAACTCTTGCCGACAGCCAATAGCCGATCCTTCTGATCAACTACTAGAACCTCTTCAGCGGGGCGGAGCTCAGGATCCACCTCTTCCACATGTTTGCAGAACACGTTCCCGCCCTTCTGAATGACTTCTTCTACTCCCGGGACGACTCTAACCCTCAGTCGTGGCGGCTTGAATATTCTCAAAAGTGCTTCGCCGCCTCCTATTGAGAGAGCAAGCATTCCATCATTAGGACGATACGTTGCCAGAAGTTTTCCGTCCAGGAAAATATGGCGTATTCGGTGAGTGTTGGGACTTCTTGTAATCTGAACGGTTCTTGGAAAGATTCGTGAGGCGCGTCTTCCAAACTGGTAGTTGGCTACGACGCGTATACGGCGCAACTCGTGAAGCCTAGGCTTTACGAGCTGAACGGGCATTGTAAATCCGATACCTACATAAGCATCCTAGGAGCCTATTTCTAACGTTCTCGCATAGAGGTATACTGAACCCTTGTTCTGTGAGATATGCGGCCGCGAGATCGTAGGCAAACCCGGACGCTCCCTCGTCGAAGGAGCAAGATTGATCGTATGCCAGCAATGCTCCGACATCGGAACTAGACTTCCCGGCTTCCCTGACAGACCCGCGCCACGCCGGCCTTCAGTGGTGCCGTCGCACACAATGCCTACGCATGCTCCAATAGAGAAGCTCCCGAAGGCAGTTGAAGAGTCCGACCTGATCGAGGAATATCCACTGACGATCAAAGAAGCGAGATCGAAACTAGGACTATCGCAGCAGGACCTAGCCTTCAAGGCGAAGGAGAAAGTGTCCGTTATTCAGAAGATTGAGATCGGCAAGATGCTGCCGACGATGAGGCTTGCAAAAGAGCTTGAACACATTCTCAGGGTCCACCTGCTGGTTCCACGGGACGAGCTTGACATTCCCGCACCGCCGCGTCGACCGACAATATCTCCCGGAGTCACATTGGGAGATATCGCGCAGATCCGGCACAAGGAAGAACCCGACGATTAGTACGACCTAGTGTACGGTCGCGGCGAGAGTCTTGGAAATTGTCTCTGATGCCTGATCTAGGAGAGTGATCTCGTCCCTCGTAAGACCGCTTAGTAGTTCGAGTAACCGCTTCTCACGTCGGCTTCTTCCTTCATGCATGATCCTGTCTCCCTTGTCGGTTGCCGTGATAACCACTGATCGTCTGTCTCTCTTGTCGATCTCTCGTTTGACAAGGCCGTCTCGGACCAAGGCGTCGACGATCCGGCTCATGGTGGGAGGGCGGACCTGTTCTGCCTGAGCAAGATCCGAGAGAGATTTCTTTCCTCCGAATACGATGACTGACAAGGCGGACAGTTGTGCAGGAGGTACTCCGAGAGCGGTGTCCTGTGCGCGCACATAGCGCATGAGGTGGAGCGCGGCGCTGTGGAGTTTTCTTGCGGTCTCTTCTGAACTCTTCTGTCTGCTCATTGTATGTATGATCCCTAACGATTATATATTAGCATTGCTAATAGTTAGCTATGCTAACTATGCAGACAGACGAGTTCCTCGAAGCCATTAGGAAAAACGATAACCCCAGAATCCTCAAAGCCCTGAAAGAACAGCCGAAACTAGCAGACGCTCGAGACAAAGATGGTGTATCAGCTATTTTCCTCGCTCTATACCGAGGAAACAAACAGGGCGCACAAGAAATAGCTTCCAGAAAGTCGAGCCTCGACATCTACGAAGCAGCCGCACTCGGCAATCTACCTCGGCTGAAGAACCTACTAGATCATGACAAGTCACTTCTCAGATCATATTCTCCTGACGGTTTCACAGCACTGGCTCTAGCCGCTTACCTGGGCCAGAGAGATACGGTCCAGCATCTCTTGGAAGCCGGAGCGGACCCGAACGCAGTGGCAAAGAACGAGACAGGATTCACCGCCTTAACAGGCGCCGTCTCACAAAACCACAACGAAGTGGCAAAGATTCTGGTTGAGAAGGGAGCTAATGTGAATTACAGTTACGAGGGTGGGTTCACGCCACTGATTCATGCAGCACACGCGGGCAACCTGGAACTTGTGAAGCTGCTTCTCGAAAAAGGAGCTGATCCAAACGCCAAGAACAGCGAGGGAAAGACGCCGATGGCATATGCCCGCGATAAAGGTCACAATAAAGTCGTTGAGCTATTGAAGACCCACGGCGCCGCCTAACCCAGATACTATCGCATTTTGACAGCTTACGACAGCTTGGCTATCGACACTCTCGAACCAAGCGACACGCGAATAGTCGCCTTATCGCACTACCCTTTCGATCTCTTTTCTATCCTTTGAAGGAACGATCCGGATCTGGGCCTTGGAAAACTCGTGATCCAGCTCTCGATGCTGATTGAACCAGTCCAGGAATATCGCCAGTGCAGCTACCTCGCTCATCGGCTGGCTTGTTACTGAGACGTTCCAGTCGGCCACCTTGAACATCTCTCCAGGCATTTTCTCCGATCCCACGACAATCATTATGTCGTACGTCATCTTCTGAATCTCGGGAAGAACCTTGGACAAGGGCAAGCCGTAGGCGGTCAGGTGAACTATCTTGCCTCCAGCTTCCTTCCAGTCTCGGACAACCTTTCTCCACGAGGTGCCACTTTGGACCTGGAAGGGTCCGCCGAATCTGTCTGTCACGTCTCGTATTGTGGATTCCACAACCTTGTCTTCGTGATCCGCAATGATCACCGCGTCTGCTCCCAAAGCTCGGGCGGTGAGGCAGACGTGCGTGGTCACCCGTGAATCCCGAAAGAATCGGTGGCCTATCCGGAGAATGACCGTTCTTCCCAAAGCCATGACCCTACCAATTGGACTAATAGATTAAATTGGAGAAGCGCGCATAGTATGGTGTCCGGGGTTATACTAGGGGTATGGGGAATCACAATCACAATGATGACCTTGCTCGACTGGCAAGCTTCTTCGGCGGAGAAGAAGCACTCAATGTCGTAAAGGCGCTCGCTCAGGCCGGGGTAACCACTGATGATGTTATCGCCACTCAGGCAAACGTGAGGCTCAACACCGCCCGGAAGGTCCTCTACAAGCTCTACGACCACGCTCTCGTAACGTGCGTACGATCACGAGACGAGAAGACTGGCTGGTTCATCTATCACTGGAGGCTCCAGCCAGACCAGCTGGACGCTTTCGTCCGAAGCCGGAAAAAGAAGGCCTTGGAACAGATGCGGACCCGGTTAGAGTTTGAGAAGGGGCATAGCTTCTTCATCTGCAAAGAATGTACAGGCATCCGTATCACTTTTGAAGATGCCATGGAGTCAGCGTTCCGGTGCAGCGGCTGCAACGGACAGCTCGTCAGCGATGATAACGCTAGGACGATTCAGATGCTGGAGGATCACTCGCGGAAGCTCGAATCAGAGCTCTCCGAGAACCCGGTCGCCTTCGCCGACGGACGCTTCTAGCATAGAAGAGAACTGTCTTGCCTGAGGAGTGGCGGAGAGCCACCCTAGCGGAAAAGATCCCAGAAGCCGTCCTCAAACGCGGGCCAAAGATAGTCTGGAACATACTCTCCAAAGAGGCTAGCGGTCTACGGGTCGACTGGGAGATATCAGCCGCCCAGCAATGGTTGCACGTCCGAGCGAGAGGCGACGATGCTGAAGCTTTCATCAATCTCCTATTGGAGAAATATGGAAAGGCGCCGGTCCAGAGTTCTAGAATCGAGCGGTGGGATGTCCGGAGAGGATTCATCACCGGATCCGGGAGAGTAGGCTTCGGCGTCTACGTTGACCTGGGAATCGTCGAGCCCTTCAAGAAGGATGCGCTGTACCCTCTGCACCGAATGAGAGCTCAACTCGCGGATGGGACAATTAAATCAGCTAGAGAGATTCTCTTCGAAAACGCGCTAGTAGACTATTTTCCGGTTGACGTCGTTGTGAGTGAGATTGTCGGGGACAAGATCGCGGTTGAGTTGGCAGATCGGACCTATGATCAGTTCCAGCAGTGGAGGAAGCTATTGTTCGACCGAGTAATCGCTGTCGGCATAGAGAGGGACTATACTGAGAATATCATTAAGACTGCAAACTTGGGTCTGGACGTTATCAAGATCGAATCACTCTCCCTCTTGGTCCAGTGTCTAGTCTGTAAGTTCGATACAGACTCGCCGGGAATAGTCGCTAGGCTGGGAAACCGTCTCCGCGGAGTAGCACTAGCCTCGTTCAGATCTCCCGCAAAGGCAATGCTGGCCTAGAACTCTTAGCTTCCGGAGCCTGTGATTTGAGAGATAGAGGATTCGGAATAGCCGAGTTGTCTAAGCACTCGCCTCGTGTCCGCGCCCAATCTCGGGGCAGGTGTCCCATGATACTGCTCAGGTTTCATGAACTTGAACGGCGATAATAGCGCTGGAACTGGTCCCCTAGAAGGCGCGAACAACCCTCGATGCTTAGTCTGAGCATCCCCTACCACATCACCGATCGTGTAGACTGGCGCTGCCGGAACGCCGTTCTCGTTTAGCAGTTTATTCCAGTAGGAAGCTTTCTGACTCTTGAATCGTCGGGCGAGAATTGGAACCAGACGTTTCCGATTGCGGACCCGTTGAGGATTTGTACTGTACTCTTTTCGACGTGACAGATACTCCATGCCAAGAACACTGCAAAGCGTCTTCCATTGATGGTCGTTGCCCACCGCTACTACGAGCGGCTTATCTCTGCAGCTGAAGGCCTGGTATGGAACAATGCTTGGGTGAGCCGAGCCCCTTCTCGATGGTTGTTTTCCAGTCGCGAAGTAGTACGTTGCGAGGTACGTGAGCCATGAGACGATCGAGTCGTAGAGCGCGATGTCAATGTATTCTCCTCGTCCTGTAACGAGACGGCGCGAGAGGCAGGCGAGTATTGCGGTGGATGCGTAGTGCCCTGCTGCAATATCGGCGACCGGGATGCTAACCCTAATCGGAGGTCTACTTTCTTCGCCGGTTGTGCTCATTATGCCGCTCATTGCGAATGCTGTGATATCGTATCCCGGCCGATCCTTGTAGGGTCCGGTCTGACCGAATCCCGAGATTGAGCAGAAGACTAGGGCCTTGTTGACTCGCCGCAGACTCGGATAGTCAAGCCTGTAATGGGCAAGTTGGCCTGGACGAAAGCTTTCGACCAGAATATCGGAGTCCAAGACTAGCTTTCGGACTATCTTTTGAGCCTCAGTAGTCTTGAGATCGAGAGCGACGCTCTTCTTTCCACGGTTGAGGCTGAGAAAATAGTAGCTTTGACCCTTGACGAACGGTGGTCCCCAGGCGCGGGTCTCGTCTCCGGTCCCAGGCTTCTCAATCTTGACCACTTCGGCACCTAGGTCAGAGAGGATCATGGTGCAGAAGGGTCCGGCGAAGTCCTTTGTCAGATCCACTACTCGTAGTCCTTTGAGAGGCAGGGCCATGCGCTTATCTCAGACCGTGACCTGATTAATCCATAGCTTGATTCCAGGCCAGTCCCTCACCACTGGACAGAAGCCTTTAGCCGAAGTGTTGGTCGAGGGTGAACTCTCGCCGTTCGAGGACGAGACTCTCTACAGAATCCTTCGGAAGAGCTTTGACATCAAACGTCCGTCTTACGCGAAAATACATGATGAGGATCTGGCGACGCGTGTGAACGTAATCTTTCACCATCCGTATGCTACGACATTATTTACCGAAATCTTGCAGGAGAACTGGCGGGACTTGAAAGACCTGTTCAAGCAAGTGTCTCATCGTCGGGGCCGAGCAGGCGCCGCATTCACGCTCAAGTTCGTAATGCCAGCGAATGAGCTCGTGTTCAAATCAGGCGTTCTCAACGAGCATGAAGTGGCCTCGGCACTCGACCAGATCGGGCATCTGACGCCAATTGTGGGACAGATGCTACGCCCTGAGGCTATGCAAGAGTCGTTAGAGAGGATTGAAGCGGTGTTTGACAAGAAGGGTGATAGATGGCACGAGTTTCGAGGCTCCAGCTCGGACAAGAATTTTGCCTTTGACGACTCCACTTTCCGTTGGGTCCCGGTTCTAAAAGAGCAAAAATGAACGGCGAGTTTCTGCCTCGCGCTCACTCCCGAAGACTGGGAGAGCTTGAGAGATCCAATTGGAAAGTCCTAGAGACAGAGAGCGACTTTGGCCGGATAGACCCGGCGATCAGAGAAATTGTCTCGCTCTTGAACCAGAAAGGCTACAGAACCTTCTCCTCATGCAGCGGAGGCCATAAGACCAATCCGCGCTGGAAGATCAACCGCCACGAAAGCGGCTATCTAGCCTTCTCGCCTCCATCGAATGTGGCCTTCACACTATACTTCGATTTGAGGAAGAAGAACAGAGACTTCGCATTCGAAGCACAAACAGTGGTCGACAATGGCGATGGTGGAGATAGAGAAACGATCTGTTCAAGATTCTACTGGCAACTATCAGACCGGAGAAAACCGAAACTACAGTACTACGACCGGTTCTTTACACAGATGCGAACAATCATCGCTCGCCTTCCGTCAGCACCGGGGAATGGAAAGGAACCGTTGAAGCAACTTCTAGGACCAAACAAGACAACAGGACTGCAGATAATCAATCGACAAATGAAACGGTTCAGCAAAGCCGAGCGATAAGCCGCGGAACGAATCTTAGGCGAGTTTAAAACTCCCTTCTTCGATTCTCTTCCCAATAGTTCATTGATCTCCTCGTCGACTCTCTCAGCGGATTTCAAAGCTCCGGGTGGCAAAATGCTCCGAGTCCGTCTGACAGAAAAGGACGGGCGAATCGAGACCGTGAAGATCTCCGGGGACTTCTTCCTAATTCCCGAGGATAGCCTTGCGAAGCTGGAGAAGATGCTTGAAGACACTCGGCTCGACGAGAAAGAACTGAAACTTTTGGTAGACCGTTTCTTCCGCGGCACAAACGCACAGGGACTAGGCGTATCTTCCGACGATTTTGTCAAAGCAATACTATCCACGAAGAGAGCGTGATCAGTATTGGTAGAGACGTGGAGGTTGGTCGATCTCGAGTATCGGGACGATCCTTTCAGGAACATGAGCGTCGAAGAAGCCATTCCCCGAGCCGTCGGAGAGGGCAATGCTCCCAACACTGTCCGTTTCTGGCATAACTCGAATACGATTGTCCTAGGCTGTTTCCAATCGGCGGACCTCGAAGTCAACTTCGACGCATGCAAAGCATCCGGGACTGAAATCGTGCGACGGTTTACCGGCGGAGGCGCCGTCTACCACGACGCTGGCAATCTCAACTATGCCATCTCGCTAAAGAAAGGCCATCCACTCGTACCCGGGAATGATCTTCAGCTTGTTTTTCAGAAACTTTCGGAAGGCACGGTCGAAGGTCTGAAAAGTCTGGGAGTGAACGCCGAGTTTCAACCAATCAACGACATTCAAGTAGACGGCAAGAAAGTCTCGGGGGCGGCGGGAAGCATCAGATGGGGAACCATTTTCCATCACGGCTGTATTCTAGTTGCCAGTGATCTGGCGATTCTCGGCAGGGTGTTGAACGTACCCAGGCTCAAACTTGCTGACCGGCATGTTGCGAGCGTTCAGAAGCGAGTGACGACAATTCGGGACGAGCTTCAGAAAGATATCACGACTCGTGATGTCAGAGATGCGATCGTTCGCGGAGTCGAGAAGGTGTACAATGTGCGCCTCGTTGAAGGGCAATTGTCGAAGAGCGAGGAAGCAAAGGCCAAAGAGCTCTATGACACGAAGTACAGTAGTACTAAGTGGAACTTGGAGCAATAATTTCCAGATTTTGACAGGCTCTTGTGTCTGACTGAGACTCAGTAGGAAAAATAAAACTGGAATGCAGTAGAAATAGTTGGGTCGCTTTTTCTATACATCCCGCTCACCTTTAGACCATCATGAGCGACCTGTCGTATAGACTGACAGAACTACGCTCCCAGCTGGTCCCACTCGGCCAGTTTGTTGCCTGGCCAATATTCTTCCTCTTGGCCTCCGCAATCTCAGAACAGCCTGCATACTTCCTCGCACTCGGGCTCGTGCTTGCCGCTGACCTCTTTGATTCTTCAGCGAGAAAGAGAGGACTGATCAGAGACTCAATAGCAGGAGGCACTACTGCAATTCTTGCATCTCTCATGGGCAGTCAACTCGGCCTTGCCGTCGGAGTTGCAGTTGCAGTAATCGCTGTCTCCCGGCTTTTCCAGAAACTCTAGATCCTCAACTCGATCTCAAAGAGACAGGATAACTTTCTTCAATACCCCTTCCTGGACCCAGCTTCGATGCCAATAGTGAAGATAACGATGTACGCAGGCCGTAGCCAGCAACAGAAGGATGATCTGGCCCGTGCTATTACCGACGCAATGGAAAACATAGCCAAGGCACACAGAGATCAGACGATCGTCGTGTTCCAGGAAGTCGCGAAAGAACACTACTACATCGGCGCAGAGCGAAAGTCATAGCCACAGCAACTCAACAGTGTATGGTCAGAAGGAAAGGGTCTACTAGCAGAAGCTATCGCTCGAACGCAAACTTTCCGAGGCTACGGGTTGCAGTACAAGTACACTGTCCTGACCAACACAACTATCGGGGCTTTCATGTCCCAGCTGGACGGCAACATCGTCCTCATTGCTCTTCCAACAATTACTCGAAGCCTAGGCGCCTCAGCATTCGAAGCTCTCTGGGTCCTGATGGGCTACATTCTCATGACCGCCGTTCTGCTCTTGGCCTTCGGCCGATTGGCCGACATGTATGGCAAAGTACGGCTCTACAATCTGGGTTTCGCGATCTTCACGATCGGTTCAGGACTCTGCAGCCTGTCAATCAACGGTGGAATGCTAGTCTTCTTCCGCCTCGTCCAAGGGATAGGCGCCGCCCTCATCTGGGCCAACAACGCGGCAATACTTACCGACGCTTTTCCTCCGAATGAGCGGGGACGAGCTATCGGTGTCAACCTGGTTGCTGGGATCAGTGGATCCGTCATCGGCCTCATACTAGGCGGAGTTTTGACAGTGGCTTTGGGCTGGCGGTCGATCTTCTGGATCAATCTCCCGATAGGTGCGTTCGCAACCTTCTGGGCTTACAGGAAACTGAGAGAACTAGGAACAGTACATCACGAGAGAATTGACATTCCTGGCAACATCCTGTTCGCTGGCGGACTGACCGCATTTCTAGTCGGACTAACTCTCGGCGCATTATCAGGGTATACAGCGATTGATTTGGCTATGATGGGCGCTGGGTTGTTGATGGTCGGCGGCTTCGTCTATGTGGAATTGCACTCTCGCACTCCACTGATGGATTTGACGCTTTTCAAGATCCGAGCTTTCACAGCTGGGATAGTGAGCAATTTCCTAGCGTCGATAGCTCGGAGCGGTGTATCGCTGGTTCTAACAATATTCTTCCAGGGAGCATTGCTCTATGGTGTGCTTGAAGCGGGTCTTGCTCTGATACCGTTCGCGGTAGCCTTCGTAAGCCTGGGACCATTGGCAGGCTATCTTTCGGACAAGTATGGAGCGCGAGGCTTCACAACAACAGGTCTCCTAATCTCGACGGTGGGCTTGGCAGGTCTAAGCCTTGTCCCAGGAAATGTCTCCTATACTGTTCTAGCGTTCTTAATGGTCCTCGTCGGGGCCGGTGGAGGAATGTTTGTGGCGCCAAACATGAGCTCAATCATGACCTCTGCACCAGTGACGAGGAGAGGCGTTGCCTCCGGAATGTCCGCAACACTCGTAACAACCGGAGCTCTTCTCAGCCTTTCAATTTCGTTCGCTGTACTGGGTACCAGCATACCACCAAATGTCTTGCAAGCGGTCTTCGCGGGCATACCCCTCCCGCCTGGAGCAACACCAAGTATTGACCTGTTCGTCGGTCCGATGCATATCATATTCCTCATCATGGCAGCGATGAGTCTTGTGGCTGTCGTTCCTTCAGCTCTTAGAGGTCATGGAGTCACAGCCGCTTTCGACGGGAAACCTGAGGTCCGCGAACAAGTGGCTTGACTGCTAGAAACTAGTAGGCGGTCCTTCTAGACTTGGGTCGTGAACGTATTGCCTCGGCTTGTTACAAACGTCACCGGGTCGGCAGTGCCGAAGCTGAACGGGTTTCCACTAAGTGTGCAGCTCGAGCATGATGATCCAATGAGTATGTTGATTGACAGTTTGATTGTTGGGCTTATGGTGGGTCCGTTCCAGTTGTTCAGCGTGTACTGGTTTCCATTGCCGTCTTTGACCGTGTAGGATGTGAACTGGACTGAGACTGTGCCGAAGTTCTGGACATAGAGCGTGACGTTAGTTCCAGAGTTGAGTGTATACGGATAGAAGGCCAGGGATTCTTTTGGTTGCGCGTTCATGGGGGCCCATGACTGGTCTAGCTGACCGTGTGACGTGAGAGTTGGTGGCGGTGGCGGGGCTTGCCATAGGATAGTGATCCCGTTGACTTGGATGCCGGGTTGGGTTGAGATGAAGCTCTGGAAGGTGTTGGCTCCCATTGTCGTGTTGAGCATGTATTCGGCGCCTATCTGAACCTTGTACGAGTCAGTGTAGAAGTAAGAAGAGAGATGGATAGGATACGAGGCGTGGTTGTTGATTGTTATCGAGCTGACTTGGAGTGTGGTCAAGTTCTGGCTGATCGATATGCTGAGAGGATCAGAAGTGGACGGGCAGATGTAGCCTGGTGTACAACCGATTGGTGTCAGGACCGTTACCGAGAGACCAGTAGTGTGAGATATGCTTCCCGAGTTCCCGGTCACTGTCACGTTGAACGTGAGAGGCTGAGTGTAAGTGACGACGTTTACGCTGTTGATTGTCAGGTTAGCGGTTCCGGCTGCGTTGGCCGAGAGGGTAACACTAGCTGGGCTCAGGGATACTGATGGGATATTCGAGCCTCTTTGAACGAGTGTCGCGCTGAGACTGACTGTCCCCGTGAATCCTCTAACACTTGTCACGGTGACCCGTGCGACCGTGATTCCCTGGAGGACCCCTTGAGAAGTAGGGCTCGCGCTCAGGCTATAGTCTGGCTGGTTGGTCCGGCCATTGATGATCGTGCTGAGGATGTTGGTGCTGACCAGCGCATAGGCTACGCCTCCCGATCCTGCGAGTATGATCAGGACCAGGGACCATATGGGTGGTTTGCGTAGCCGAACCAAATCGCGATCTAGAACCTACTGCGCTCAGGGTCCAATGGGAAAAACGTAACCTCGGCCAATACCAAACAGTTACACTGTCTGCCTGCGAACTCTTAACCATTAATTATCTGGACCCTTGACCTTTGAGCATGGTCCTGGTCGCAAAGGACATTGTAGAGAAGGACTTCCTCTCCCTTCCAAAAAACACGAATGCTCTAGAGGCTGCGCGGGAGATGAAGGCCAAGAGCCACGGTTATGTCATAATCGCCTCTGTCGGCGGCAGTCCAGAAGGCATCGTGACAGAATGGGACTATCTGGCGAAAATTGTAGCGGATGGAAGAGATCCGGCGAAAGTGCGGCTTGGTGACATCATGACCGGGGACCTGGTCTCGGTTGATGGGAATGATGGACTAGACCAGGTCGCCCAGGTAATGGCTCAGAAAGGAATACGCCGAGTCCTAGTTATCAAAGACCAGAAGGTTCTCGGAGTCATAACGGCGAAGACGATGCTCTCGAGACTCAAAGAGTACGTCGACCGCGTTTCGTCCCAAATTGCTCGATTGCAGTCGCCGATGTTCTAGAAACGCGCGATTCTGGTCAACAGTTTAGCCACAATCGCTCTCTCTGTTGTATCGCTCAGACTGCCGATTTCTGATTCCCAGTAGACACTCTCAGCCTCCTGCGACACGATTTTGCCTGTCCACTGTCTGATATGGAAGTAGTGGATGTTCTGTCTCTCACCGTTCGACGCGGTGTAATCGCGAACACGAACGGGCTCGGCCTCATCGATTACTATCCCAAGTTCTTCTTTCATCTCTCGCTTCAGAGCTTCTTCCAGAGATTCGCCTTTCTCTACATGCCCACCTGGAAGCATTACATGTCCCGGGTCCGCCTCATTGTCTTCACGCCTCTTTTCGACCAGAACCCGCTGACCGACTATCAAGACCCCACTCACACACTCTGAACTAGTCTGGGTAGTCCGTTTGGAGGAAATGTCAGCTCTCATAGATTCTCGCCTGGAGGAATCCTTCTCATCAACAAATCAGCTGCGGTGATTGGGATTGAACGGGCAGTAACTGTCCCAGTAGGCAGTTCTGTTGCAGGTGTGGGAATCATATGACTACCGGGACCCCGACAGCTACTGGCCGGATATAACGAAGTTACCGTGTAGCACTGTCGAAAACGACTCGGTCAGTCCGCCGAGAAGGACCACGTGTGCTGTGAATGTGATGTCAAGTTTGTAGTTACCGTTGACTCGAACCCCCTGGTCCACCGAGAGATAGATCGTGTGGGACCGGCCTCCAATTCCACCGCTGATATTGGTCTGTCCCAGATCGATAGTCTGATTCGATGGGTTGGTGAGCATCATGCTCATGGTGATGTTTGTTGTGCCTCCGCTGCTGGAGGTGTTATTGTTCGTGGTTCTGACCATTCCTTGAGTTCGAATGCTGAAGAAATACTCCCACGAGGTGACGATCTGGATAGTTATGTTAAGGCCCCCGGCGGAGTTAGAGCCTGTTGTATCGTTGAAACGCGCGATCGCGACAGGTACGCTGAACGCTCTAGCGTAAGCGATGGGTGTTACAGCGACAACAATCACTGCTATTGCGACAATGGCTAGTATGAGCCTTCTCTTCGACTTCGCCTTGGGGGCGGCAGCCATGCCTTGTCCAAAGTCATGCCCGTGAGACTTTGAGTATTAGATTTTGTTACTATTCCCAGACTCGTTGGGTAGACAGCTCCGTTTTAGAGCCCATCCATGTCAGTAATCTTCGTCTTCCGGTAGCCTTTCAAAAGTAACAGCATAGATTTGCTCTGCTTACGGACTTGGCTCATTTCACCTGAAGTTTCCTGATGAGGCCCTTGTCTCTCCTGTCACACCGCGTGTCCGAAGTTTTGAGACATGGCCAAGTCGTTGATTTAGAAATAGAGTTCGATAAGTTTTGAACCATAGCAGTCGAGACGCAGCGTCAGAGGTTCAGAAGCAAATCCATCAAATCGCTTTGCGCATCTTTACCGACAAGCCAGAAACAGTCGAACAGGAAGTAGATCTCAAGAGATTATTCCTTCGGATTCTTGAAAAAGATGACTGGACGGACAAACTCGCCTCCGGGCTCGGCAATTTTCGAAAAGTGATTATTCGGCCGGCCAAGGACACCAAGTCTTCCAACAAGCCTAGAGCCGCATTATATCGACCTGGTAGAGATGCCAGACCGTTGAAGGAGACCCGAGTCAAGATCGGTAGACCTCTTCTCGATCCAAACCTTCCTGAGGAACTCCGAATACTCGTTCCTGATATGCGAGCGGTCGAGGAAGCCTACAAGGAAATGACGAGCGGCTACAAGGAGTTCATCAGAGACGTGGTAGAAGCATCACGGCTGCGGCAAGCCAGGCGGAGTAACGCCTCGCCCCCGACCGCAGAATGATTCGAACAGGCCTTGCCCTCTAAAAGGGACAGTTGGCACGTCACCTTGTTCGTAAAGGAACGTTTTAACCGAAGTTTCGACAGATTATGAACTGAGGAGCCTTGCCGGGTACGCTCCCGCTTAGCAGAGACGAGCTGTCAGCGGAGATTTTGCGGCTCAAACGGGAAAGGAACGCGGTCATTCTCGCCCATAACTATCAGGTTCCAGAGGTCCAGGACATTGCGGATTACGTGGGCGACTCTCTAGGACTGTCGCAAAGAGCCTCGAAGACTCCGGCTGATGTGATCGTGTTCTGCGGGGTCCATTTCATGGCAGAGACTGCCTCGATTATTTCTCCCCAAAAGAAAGTCTTGCTCCCGGACCTTGGAGCTGGATGCTCGCTTGCTGCGACTATTGATGCTGACAAGCTTCGGGCATGGAAACAGGAGCATCCGAGGGCGGTGGTCGTGTCTTACGTCAACACAACAGCCGAAGTCAAGGCCGAGAGCGACTACGCGTGTACGTCAGGTAATGCTGTGAAGATCGTGAATAGTATTCCGCGGGACCGTGAGATTCTCTTCCTACCTGACATGTTTCTCGGCGCCTATGTGATGGAGAAGACTGGGCGCAAGATGGAAGTCTGGCCTGGAGAATGCCACGTCCACGCCGGCATAACACCGGATGTCGTTAACCAGAAAATCAAAGAGAACCCTGACTCAGAATTCCTAGTCCATCCGGAATGTGGCTGTGTGACACAGTTCCTCTATTTCTCCGAGAAAGGCGACTTCAACCTACCACTAGTAGAGATCCAGTCCACTGAAGGCATGGTCCGACACGCGAAACAGTCAAAATCCGACAAGTTTCTCGTCGCCACCGAGACCGGAATTCTCCACAGGATGAAGAAAGAAAATCCGGAAAAGACATTCCTCCCAGTCAAAGAAGACGCAGTCTGCCAGTACATGAAGACAATTACACTCGAGAAAGTCTACAAGTCGCTTCGAGACATGGTCTACGAGATCAAGGTCCCAACACAAGTCGCGGACAAAGCCCGCCTCTCAATACAACGAATGCTCGAAATAACTTAGCGCTTGGGGCTATTTTTTAATGTCTAAGGTCTTCTAAGAGTGTCTTGAAGGTCTTCGCGGAATTCTATTGTTCCCTTTACAGGGCGGTACAGTTCTTCGAATTCGAAGGGATTACTGATCGTTCTAACGGCCGCGAATCCCCGTATGAGCGCTTCAGGATAGGCTTCGGCTAGTCTGTTTGCAGCACCCCACATCGTGGCCCCTCTCGTGACAATGTCGTCGACCAAGAGAATCTCGTCCGGTGGCTGAGATATGTGTTCTTGGATCGCTAGAGTTTCAAAATGACGTAGAGGTTTCGGCCTATCAGGACCATCACTAGTTGCCGATTTTGGGACAGCGACCGCTCGAGAAAGACAGGCGACAACCTCTCTCCCTATTCCGTTTGCCACCAACGACTTGGCTATTCTGTCTGGAACCCAAAGAGTGTCTGCCTTCATCAAGGAACTGCTTGGAACTGGAACAAGGATTGGGTTCGACGTTAGGAAGCTCGCGAAGGGTAGACTGGGCATGAATTGCTTGACTGTTCTTGCGATCCACTCTGAAGGCAGAATTGGTGGTTGATCGAGAACGTGGTCTGTCTTGATCGCGAGCGTGACGTCCCGCGCGGATCTGATCTTGTCAGAGGACCCTCTAGGAGTATAAGAGAGGAAGGACCCGAATTCTAGTGTGGGGATGAGCACGTTTGAGAATTACCGAGCTATTTTTATGAGAATCTTTTCCGAGGAGGGTAGAACCTGCAGAATCTCCTCAGGGTTCTTCAGCTCAAGTGCACCGTGACGAATCATCTCAGCCGGCCATTTCAAGGATCGATTGTTGACTATTGAAGTCCAGAGGAACAAAGGCCGGCCCAATCGCAGGGCCTCCCATCCTTGGTGAAGCGATCCGCTCGTCTCACCGGCCTCAACAATGACAGAAGCATTTGCGGTTAATGCCATAGTCCGATTTCGCATGACAAAGTTTCCGGGCTCGATGGGATGTCCGACCGGAAACTGCGATATTGCGAGATGGTCTCTCATGATCTCTTGCTGAAGCTCGATGTTCTTTTGAGGATAGACCCGATCCAAAGGGGTACCCAGTACAGCAATTGTCTTTCCGCCGCTTTGAATAGCCGCCTTATGAGCTGCCGTATCGATCCCTTCTGCCAACCCACTGACTATCACAACTCGTTTCTTGACGAGCGTCTTCGCAATCTCACCAGCAACGTCAAGACTCTCTCCAGATGCCTTTCGCGACCCTATGATGGCTAACCTCGGCCTCGGAACCGGGATCTCCATGGGACCAGAAGCAAACAGCTTCAAAGGAGCATACTTCTTCTCGACATCGTTCAGTGGACCCAGAAGTCTTTCGGGAGTAAGTACAGAAATCTTGGGCTTTACTGAGATCCCCATCATCCTTTCAACTCACGACACAATGAATGATGCATCTGGTTCGATGAAGAATCGATTCTATCCTTTGGACCTTCCTGCAGCGGGAATCTCTTCAATGTCCCTGGTTCAAACGACCGAATCGGGATTTACCCTATTTAATGGGATAGGACCCCGGAATCCAAAACTAATCGGATCGTTTTTAGCCCTTGTCGAGGGCGAACAGACCTTCTGTGAAACATGTTAGCGGATCAGGATCAGACTGAGAAGATGAGTGATGACTGGACCAGGGATACACCTTCCTCTGTAGGAATCTCTGAGGGACCGCTTCATGAGATGGAGAGCGCGGTTCGTGAGATGAGAAAGATAACTAGCATTCTGATTGCTCGGCACGGCCGGCTCGTCTACGAATCCTACTTCAACGGCTCCGCTCAATCGGAGCTTCAGAATACGCGTTCTGCGACAAAGACAGTGACGAGTATCCTACTCGGCATTGCTATCGATAAGGGCCTGATACCGGGCGTGGACGCCAGGGTCTTCTCCTACTTTCCCGACCGGCAGCCTGTCAAGGACCCTGACAGCCGCAAGGACAGGATTACCCTGGAAGATTTTCTGACGATGAGTTCAATATTGGAGTGCGACGACTCGAACAGTTTCTCTCGTGGAAACGAGGAACGAATGTATGTTGTCGAGGACTGGGTCAAGTTCACGATGGACCTGCCTGTCCGGGGGTTTCCCGCATGGACCACGAGGCCGGAGAAGTCGCCGTATGGCCGAAGCTTCAGCTACTGCACCGCAGGGAGCGTCGTCCTTGGCTCTGTTCTTGAACGGGCAACGAAAATGCCTGTGCAAGAGTTTGCGCGAGAATATCTCTTCAAGCCACTTGGCATAGAAAAGGCGGAGTGGCAGTATACGCCTCTCGGCACCGCAATGACCGGCGGCGGCCTAAGTATGCGCAGCCGGGATCTCTTGAAACTCGCACAGTTGTTTCTCAAAAATGGAAACTGGAACGGTAAGACGGTTGTCTCTACTGAATGGGTAGAAACAAGCACCAGGCCACATGTCAAGGTAGATGATGAGACGGAATACGGCTACCTCTGGTGGCTAAGAAAACTCGGCAGTGCACAGCGAAAGTATCACTCCTATCTGATGCAAGGCAACGGCGGCAACAAGGTTGCGATAGTCCCAGAACTAGACATGGTCGCAGTGCTGACCAGTACCAACTATAACACGAAAGGAATGCATGACCAGACCGACCGTCTGCTGAACGACTACATTATTCCAGCAGTGAAACAATGATGGCAGGAAAAATCGTTGATGTCTGCCTTAGCCCTCGTTGAACAGTTCTAGATTGTGTATTCTCTCAGACAGGCTGGGTCTGCTTGAAAAGTGGCGGCTTAATCCTCGCCTCTCCGCGTTGACGATGTCGCTGAGCTGGAAGGTCTGAATCTTTCTGAGTACTGACAGGAACTGTTGTCTTCCCTCGACTCGTGCAGCGAGGAGATCCGCCTGTAGCCTCAGCGTCTTTCGACCCTGCGTATAGCTATTGACTAGGAGCAGAGCACCGCCTACAATCATGAGAAAGTCTATCGCGAGACCCCATCCAAAGCCCTCAACTGACGCTCCGCCAATCCCCAGAAAGAAAATGAACGCGGCAAAGATCCCGACGAGTATATTTCGAACCGGGGGATTACCATGTATTTGTCTCAGGAAACGACTCGACGCCATGATGGGTCTCCATTCTTTGGGCTCGAGTCTCCCTTTCATCTGCGCTGGAAAATATCCGTTTATTCGACCGAAGCTGCACCTGTCGGAGTCAAAGGTGTGCCAGAGGATTCGATCCAGCCAGGTTATTCGTCTTACATGCCTTGGCAGATCCAATACTCGGCAAATGTCTTCTCCCTCGCGTGCCAGTTGAGTGTCATAGCTGTCCATCGGCGGCAGGAAGAGATCCGAGATCTTCATCGCTTGACATGTATCGGGACGGATTCCAGGATTAGGCTGAATTGTTACTAATCGGAGTCATTCTCTTCATGATAGCTGTGAGTTCAATCGCGTCGGCCCCTCCGCCGACCCGACTTCTTGGAATCGACCGTTGCTTCGGCTATTGCTCAGACACGAGTAAAAATGGGGAGACTTCTTCCTGTGTTGGAATGGTAACGCATTCTCCCCGACTTCTTTTCCGCGGCTTGATGTTTCAAGATGGCGACGAAAGACAAAGCAATCACGATCAGTGCCAAACTACCTAGATACACGGTCAATAACACGAAGCGGTTTATGGGAATAATAACTCCGCCGACCGAACCAGTGTTCTGGCAGAATCCTGTGCTTCCGGCTTGGAACAAGGATTGAATTTCCGTTTGACTCAAATCGCGATTGTAAATCTGAACCTCGTCTATTCCCCCGTTGAAGAATCGGGGAAGATTGGAATCTTCGCTGCCTATCAAGACATTGAGATCCGATGCGGTAATTCCCCCGGGTCTTGTTCTATTGCCAACTTGAATTCCGTCCACGTACAGGACGTTTAATCCGGTTGTTGAATTGTAACTTTCTGAGACAAGGGACCATTGACCGACTGGGATTACTCCGACGTTTCGGAGCCCACCGTCGCCAACTCCGAGAACCCCAATTCCCCCATCGAGCCGTATATTCCCATCGGGATTGTGAAGCCACATCCCATACGCGTCTGTGGTGCTCGACTGTCCCCATTTCGTCAGGACTGCGTAGATGCTCGATAAACTACCATCGTCCAAGGGAGGTTTGTTTGAAGGCTGGACCCAAGCCGCGAGTGTAATGGCACCAGAAAGTTTCAGGCTCGATGGATCACCCACACTGACGTATTGGTTGACACCATTGAGAAGGAATCCTTGACCTACAACACCTGTCCCGAATGTTGCGCCGTTCTCTAAGATTCCATCGTTGTGACTCTGTACGTCAGACGCGTTTCCGTTTCCGGGCCACCAACTTACGAGTCCTTGCGGAACAGGTGAACATGGGCCCGCAGTTGTTGGAGCGGGTGAATAGGCGGTAATCCAGTCAATGTCATATTTTGAAAGGCAGCCTGGAAAACCGCACCACACGCCCAGCGTTAGATACCTGATACTGCTGAAACCATAAGCTGAGCTAGTCATCGAGTAGGCGGATATGACGGCACCAGTCGTGTCGTTAATGTAACTCCATGTTACACTGTAAGGGTTGTTGCTCGCGGAAATCTGGATCTGGTACCAAGTTCCAACCGGTGGATTGCAACTGAATACCCCATAGTTGGATCCTAGGCGATAAATTGCAGATCCACTATTCACACAATCTGCAGGCGACCCCCCAGTCAAGTCCAGCTCAAATGCCGCAGCGACTTGATTCTGATCGAATGTCCCGTTCTGCGTTAGTAGGGCCATGTGAAATCGTCCGAAAGAATCGGATCTAAGTCGGGCCGTCGCTATGAGATTACTCCCAGAAGGAGTAAAGGGCACATTGATGTCCAACCCATTCAAGTAAGATCCTGACGAACTTGTCAAATTAAGAAAGCCATTCGATACTATCGCGCTGGCGGGGGTGCTTGGGTCAAGCTGAGAGACGCTTGTTGACCAGTTAGAGCTTGGTTGACTGCCCTGGAAATCATCATAGAAGGAAACATTTGACAAGCCTTGAGCGTGTGCCATGGGTACTAGCAGCTGAATCAATATAGAAGATGCACCAATTGTAAGGATAATCATCAAAGTGGAAAGGATCCTTACGTGAGCCAAGATGATGTGCGCCTTTCATCGATGCGAATATAAAGCCACAAATGAGATTCCCAAGAGTCTTCGGGCTTACATCATTCTAACAGCCTAAGGCGAACGTAAGGAATTCGGGCGTTAGAGTCAATCTTCCCTCCACACTCTATTCCGTGGGGTCCTCTCGTCGTGCAAAAGCACTCGGCTTGGATGAGGCGGGTTTGACCCAAGTTTTCGCTTGGACCCCTTAGCAGTTTCTTCGGCCGGTTCCCTTAGGTCCATTAGCCACAAGTCCCGTAGACGGCTCAACAGTCCTTACACTCCCGTCCCGACCCTACTGGCTGGAATATCCTCCCACCACAATCCTGGCAAACCAAGATTCGGCCGATGAACTGGTCGTCTGACCGGTATCGTATCTCGTGATAGGTCAGTTCCCTGCAGCCCTGGCAATATTCGCGGTAGTCCTGTACTTGCATAGGGTCCTATGATTGTCTCCCTGACAGTTTAGTAGTAGAGTAGGCTGAAATCCTAGCCTCTAGCTGTTTGCGAGATACTTGTTTTCGAGATAGCTTACAAGCCCTGATGGGTCGTAGCCTGTTCCGAAGACTCGCGTCAACAGTATTTTCGGTGCATATGTCGCTCCTGGTTTGTGGAGGTTCTCGGCCAGCCACGCCTTCAACGCCAAGAGACTCTTTGCATCCTTGACTGGCAATAGTCCCTTCTTCGACAACGTCTTCCACAGCATACCCGCCACCACATTCCCTAGAGAGTAGCTTGGGAAGATAGCATACTGTCCCCACGACCAGTGAACGTCTTGTAAGACGCCCTCAGCATCGTTGGGCGGTCTCTTGCCTACATACTCCTCTATCATATCATTCCACACCGACGGTAGCTCTGACACGTTGACTTTTCCTTCGAGAAGCCTCTTCTCTAGTTCATACCTCATCGCGATGTGGAAGTTGTATGTGACCTCGTCCGCCTCGACCCGTATCAGGCTCGGCCGTACAGTGTTGAAATACGAATAGACCTGGTCCACACTATACTTGTCTAGGAAGCCTAGGTTCTTCTTGAGCAGTGGATAGACGAGCGGCGTAAACTGACGGCTCCTCCCGACAATGTTCTCCCAGAAACGCGACTGAGACTCGTGAATACCCGCGGACACGCCGGTCCCGGTCGGGGTCATGTCAAGCTCATGATCCACCTGCAACTCGTACAACGCATGGCCACATTCGTGCATCAGTCCGAACATTGAGGCCCGGAAATCTTTCGGCTCATACCGGGTCGTTATCCTAACATCGTCCCCGGAAATCCTAGTCGAGAACGGGTGGGTCGACACGTCTTGCCGGAACCGTTTACCTGGCATGTCTAGAAGAGACAGTATCTCTTTGTTCGCCTGCTTCAACGCGGGACCATCATAGTCCACCTCCTCCAGCGGATGCTTCTCCGGAAAATGGCCCGAGGAGAGGGTCTTTGCAAGGATCCGCTTGAGAGCCGGGACCAGTTGCTGGAAGATCCTGTCAAGATCCTCCATCCTGAGACCCTCTTCAGGAAGATCAAGCAACGCATTGTAGGGTTGAGCAGACGGGTCCAGATACTCGGCCTGCTTCCTCTTCAGCTCCGTAATCTTCTCAAGATGCGGCTGGAATTTGGCGAAATCTGACTTCGCCCTGGCTTCTCTCCACGGAATCGACGCCTCCGCCGTCGCCCTCTGCAGCTCTTCTATCAGCTTAGGCGGAATCTTCCTGTAATAATCGAGATCTCTTTTGATAACCCGGACAATTCCCTGTTCCGCATCATTCAAGGTCTTCTGATTATCCGCTTTCTCGACCAGGCTTGCGAGATCGAGAGTCATCTTCTGGCTGAGAAGCGCGAGCTCCGCACGAACCTTGCCCCGGGCAGCAGCCCCCGCCTCAGGCATGTTAATTTCAAGATCCCACTCGAGGAGCGCCGAGGAATAACCCATTGCGGCGATAGGCCGGTACTTGGCCAGAAGATCAACGACCACAGGATTGCTGAATAGACTCAAGATCGACCCAGACGCTTTAACAGCGAACTATCTAAAAACGTTCGAGCAGGTGACACTAACAGCAGCCCGAATCCTACTCTCTGTGATAATGAGGAGGTCAATGGGGGCTGCTTCAAGCGGGTGAGTGAGGATCTAAAGTTCTTGAAATGCAAGTCAGAATGTTGGGTTCCCCGACGACCATAGACCCTCGAAGATATGTCGGATTGAAGTAGCATCTCGAACTTCGACGATGGATAGAGGCGCTTTGCTTCCGGCGTCTTTGAGTGATTGCCCGATGATCCACGCTCGACGATCGACGATCAAGTGTCGGTCATGTATTCCATTGGAGGTCCGGACCTCAAAAGAGGGATGAGTTTTCTTGCAAATTGATGCAACAGCTTTGAAGTCTGGGTCCATAACCCGAGTTAGAAGCCTCACATGGAGGTTTTTTGGCAGCGGTTCGACATATCGCTCGATCGTCTGCGCACTAACATAAGGATCTACAATTGATACTTTTTGCTTGGAATGCAGGAGTATGGCCTTTAGTTTTGTGTAAGCCAGGTAGGGATTCGTATCAAGTAGAATCTCCGACTCTTGATCCGCAATTTTTTGAAGATCTTCTATACACATGCGACAATAGCGGACATTCTCCTTCTTTGTTAGTAGGTCCGATTCATCATTGAGAATCTGTGTGGTGTGGAGTTCGAGTTCCTGTACGGCTCCATGTGTAGTCCGCGTTTCGATCCGTCTGATTGCGAAAAATGATGCGAGTAGTTTTCGAGTTCGAGCCTTCCATGTTGGACGATAGTTCTTCCTGTGAAGTGCGTATCCTCTTTGTTGAACTGTGTCTATCGTTTCCTCAACATCGTTGAGTCGGCTAGCAAAGGTATTGATTGCTTCCTGAAGAGTGGGTGAATCCTTCATCGTTGTCCGTGTTTTTGATATACCCAGACGATGTTTTTGCCGATTGTCTTTCGGTCGCGTCTTAGTACCCTATTCTTGACCAGGCGTTGCATCACGCCGGATAAAGTAGAGAGGGGCTTTATGATGCCCAGTTTGGCTAATGCTTCTTTAACCTCGTTGAGGGTTCTTTCCTTGTCGAAGAACCCATCGTCCACCATTTCGACGATTCTGCTCGAAAGCGAACTTGTCCTTGTTGCTCGGGTGGGATGTCTCGTTTGCTTTCGTAGGTGAGTTTCGTGAGCTTTCTTCGATTTGAGGAGTTTGCCAATTTCTGCGCTGACGCGCTCGTAGTTCTCTACGATCGTCTTGACGGATTCTCCAGTAATCGTAATGTCCACTATTGGGCCTTTGAAAGTGACTTGTATGTTGGTCATTTGGCAGCAACTTTAGATTCCATCTTATATTCTTGATATTCATGAATTAACTGCATGGAAGGATCGGACTCGAACGGGAGGATCACCGTTAGTGTGACAATCGGAGGTCTGACCTTCACATTTCCGACCGACATTCACGGTTCGAATGTAAAGCCCATGTTAACGGCAGTTAGGAGAATTGCTTCAAAATATGGAAATGAAGTCAAGCAAACTAGCAAGCGAGTAGGTTCAGTCCCGAGATGGAAAGACGAGAAGAATGTTGGGAGGGGAACAGGTGAGACAAGTCTCATTAAAGGAGAGCTTGTGCGAAAATTGATTCCTGAAGGTTTTTTCAAGAACGGACGGCAAACCGGGGAAGTGAAGTCAGAATTGGAAAAGATTCTAGGGGTTAGACTACTGAGTAGGAAAGTTAGTCAAGCCCTCGGGGAATTGCGAGATGCCGGGGTTCTGTCCAGAGTTGGAGGGAAGGGGAACTTTAGTTACATACAACGTTCCTGATGAATGGAATGCGAAATATTCCAGCTAGCCGTTGGGTTTTCGTTGGTGGTTTGAGAGCGCCTTCATGGAACCACCGGTGAGTTTGTTGGGTTGTTGGACATAGACGGAGAACGCGCAAACAGTTGGAGCGATACTCTGGTTTGGGTCCAGACATTTAAGCATGTAATAATCGAGTTTTCCGAGACTTCGTGCGCAGAAGATAGAATTGGGAACCCTCCATATTGACTCCGCTGAAAACGGGAGTTCAGCATCACTTAATAATCGCCAGTATCTTGGCGACCTTTTAGGAAAAAGACAAGAGAGAGCGAAGGACAATGTGGACTTCCGGATGTATAGGAGTGTTCGAACCAGTTGATAAGACTGAGGAGAAGCTGAAAGATTTCAGCTATTTGAGGAGGGGGATTGATTACCCTACAGAAAAGGAGTTCGAACTTAGATCTGCCATACGCATGGACCGACCATACTTTACAATTAGCAAATTGAACAAGCTGCTGTCCGGCATGGTGCTGGACGAGTATATTTTTACGCCTGAAACCCTTGTTGAGGATGAAGAGGGTCGCTACGAAGTGGGCGCCGGAGACCCTCAGAAGGCTGTCCGCTATGGCAAGTTCTGGCTGACAACTCAAAGTATCGTTGTAGCCGAAAAGACATCAACCAAAGATTTCACTTTTACGACCATTTCGAAGGCCTTGAAGAGCAAGGTGAGTGCCTGCCAATTGAAAGTCAACGAAATCGCGAGAGACTATGGTGGACACTGGATAAACGGATTTTCTGGCAGAACCGGGCACTTGCAGTCAGGAACACTTTACGGAGACTCATTGGAAAGAGAACCGCTAACGCGATCTGAGTATGCGGGCTGGGACAAACAACAGGTGGGATATGTGACCCGCTTCTTTGGTGATAAGACTAAGGTGAAGGTTACGGTTGATGGTTCATTATTTGTCTACAAGAATTTACGTAGAGACATAGAGAGGTTTGTGAAGTTTATTCGGCAGGAAATTCTGGACTATAAAGTGTAGGATTACCAAGGAAAGTATTTTTTCAACCCTTCAACAGATTGCATGGGGTCTTCGAACACAAGATTTACTTGGCCATCATGTACGGCGACTTTCACTGCAAGCTCCTGATCAATTCGATCCCCTGCTGCGGGGGATGTGATCGCTCCATCTCGTCTTACGTCGCATATGACGAATTGTTGGTACGGGCCTTTGCCAGGGAAGCATTTTTCTCTGATGGTTTGTTCTGATACAGTCCCCAAAGTCACGAAATACTGGAACTCAGCGACGCCGCGCAGACCTATGCGGAGTTCTGCTTCTAGTTCGATCGTGAGTTTGTATCCGATTAGTTTCTGGTCGGACACGTTCGCAATGTCGGGCTCTTCTTCCAACGAGATGGTCAGTGGCATTCCGAGTCTCTCCGAAAATACTCCGATTGATTTGTCGCTTGAAGAGAGTTTGCGAAGTTTGTCCGTCTTAAGTCTAGTACTAAGAGTGTCGAAAACATCATTGGAGAGCCAAGTTTTCGGAGGATCTCGATACTTACTGACGTAGGTCGCTCCGACCCTTGCAGGAGTATTGAGTAATAGAGCTCGGAGGTGTCGATATCTGTTCAGTAGTTGACGCCGAAAATTTGTAATGAGCGCACCTACGACTATGGCGGCGAATAACCAGAATAGCTGGAACCAGAAACTTTGGTAAATCTGGTCGAGGAAACTCATTTCACAGTGGCTAATTCCCAAGGGTCATGAAGTTCTGTAGAGGATGAAACGAGTAATCCAGTCAGATCTCATCTCATCCCTAAGCATCGAATAAGCTACAAATGGATCAAGGATGCGTATTATAGGCTTCTTGAAAGATAGCCCATCTGTACGCTTAGAAAACGACTAAGTATCGGCAAAAATAGGTTCGCACTATGCTGTTCCTCGGCGCGGGAGCCTCAAAGCCTCTAGGTATTCCCACCATGAGGGAATTTACGGATGTCATTCTCAATGAACTTAATTCAAGGGCCAAGTCTCAAACCCAAAAGAACATAATTCGCGACTACCTTCCACATCTACAAGAGATTCAAAGCGACGTATCAGGCTTCGGATGGGAACCTGACATAGAATCGATCCTTAGCGTTCTGGAGGCAAGGGCAGAACCCAGGAGGGCATTGGAGAACATTGGTCCAATGATTACATTGTATTCAAAACGCCGGGCTAACATCTCTGCGGATTCGAAGGCGGAACAGGTTATCCGTGAAATTGAGGACATAATCTACGAGAAATGCATGAACGACCTTAATCACGACCTCGCGGTCCGTTACTATTCCGACCTGTGGGAAACGATGTCCCGAAATATCAGATTGCTGGACGAAAAAGGACACTCCTATTCGATGGCAAACGGCGATATTCTCATTCGTGAGGTATTCACAACGAACTATGATCTTGCTATCGAGACTTTCCTGAAACAGCGCCGAATACATTACGACGATGGCTATGACAAGGACCCTGAGCGAGACCTATCTTTCACTAGTCAGTGGCGGGACAATAGTGTAAACTTGTTTAAGTTGCATGGATCGATCAACTACTACGTGAGGACCAACGGGAAGGTAATTCAATCTGACACGGAGATCAGCGAGAAGGATTTCTACGGACGAAAAGTCGAGCGTATGATGATTTATCCGGCTGGGGCAAAGTATACTTCACAATGGCCCTACTATGAATATCTCCTACAACTCCGACGAGCACTAATAGAGTCCCGCCTGTGTGTTGTAATCGGCTATTCGTTCCGCGATCCAGCGATAATGAATGCATTTCTTGATGTCATCCAGAGAAGACCAGACCTTCGTATCTTCCTAGTGAGTCCCTCGGCCGAGAACATCCATTCATATCTCCCCCGTGATCTCCGAAAGCAGGTTCACCCGATTCCCGCAAACTTCGGGGACCCAAGCATGCCAGACATCATAATGCAGGAAGCAGCTAGATGGAAGATGGAGTGATTTGTGCTCGCCACACGAGTAGTCGTTGGTACGTGAAGAACCGAGCGGGTGCCACGGGTCCCTTTGGTCCAGACACAGCTTCGCTTATGACAAGCCAAATTGAACGTCTAAGCGTGTCCTGCATCGAGCCTGGAAAATCGCGTAGAAAGGAGATTTGATTGTGATAATGTTAATCCTTATAGATCGTCAGATGACGAACCAGCCATCTCAGGCTTCCAGCAGTTTCGTTCTCGTGTCTGAGCAATGAAGGAACAACTACTCAATGCTAAAGATGTCGGGTCAGCGGAGCGACTGGCGCGAACGACTACACGCCAACCCCTCACGGATGGAACAAGAACTAGCAATCAAACTCCAACACGATGGAATACGCTATCAGACACAGGTAGAGATACCAATAACCACCGCCGACTTATACCTCCCTTTGGAGTCTAGACCGTTGCTCGTGTTTGTTGATGGCCGGATCCATCTTCGAACAACCCAGATGGCAAAGGACGAAGAGTTACGATCGTTGCTTCGGAAGAGAGGACATAGAGTCCTAGAACTATCCTACGACGGCTACTCCGACAAGAAAAGAGATCTGCTGCATCAGCAGATTTTGGATAACTTACGATAGAATCATCGAATTGAGCCCGGATTGTGGTAAACCCGCTATCACTTTTCGCGTCTCGCCGACCTAGGAGTGCGAGATCGACTCTCTGAGACATGCCTCAAGTTCTGCATGAGCTAATCCATCGCATTCCCTATTTTTGGGCTTTGAGATCTTCTCTGCTTTCCAGGAGAGGTCGATTTCTCTTAGCAGTTTGAGCGCTTCGATGTAAAATGGTTTCAAGCCCTGTTTGACCCTCGACGAATCTCTTTGCATGAGCAAATCGATTACGGTTTCGCTATCTCCTTGAACTAGAAAAGTGGGCACGTTCTCAGGAGCTTGTCCACCTGTAGAAAGGTGCATTCGTAATCGTCTCAGACTCTGGAGTCGCTTGAGACCATGTAACAACCCCTCAAACTCCGCTACAGTTACGTTTGACTTTCCGACAAACTTGTGGCCAAAGCTCCTTAGCGCAGGACCGCCTTCGAACTCAAGTAAGTATGCCCATCCGATGCAGGTCCATTCGTTGGTTGGACCATTGCTTCCGTCGAATTTGAGAGTTATTTTCGGACGAGTTTCAGGCATTTTGTTTCCCTAATGGTCTAAGTCGTTCATTACTGTCGGGAAGATTGGGCCGTGGCTCTTACCTGGTCCTTTCGAGATGAAGTTGTCTCGATATGCTCTTCTGCTTAGGGTAAGGTATGTTGGATTTGGAGCGGGTGCGAATCCTAGAAAGGCCGAAGCTGGAGCAGCTTCGTACCATTTCCGAGCTTCGTCCAGTCTAAAGGTCACTAACAGGTCTCTGTCAACGCGCAGGGATTGCAATAGCTTGTTTTCAATTCCATCTGTTGCGGACCCCGATTTGACGAGGTTCACATATTCCGCGTAGATCGGACTGAGCTCAGTTTCCTCGTTTAGAAGGGCCAGGTAGTAGTAGAAGACCTCGTCCGCCTCTTCTGTGAAGAACCAACCTGGTACGTCACCTTTACTTCTGACTGGTATAGTCCCGCCAGATTCTGCGTCTGTTTTCCTATCGTACTGCAGTTGACTGATTGTCTCGAGCAGGATGAAGCCACTGTCTGGGTTGCAGAGTCCACGGATTTTTCTTTTGGGGTCGGACCCGTAATAGGAGTCTACTTTGACATCAATGGTTCGAGTCCCGTTCTTGGGGTCGTGAAGTATGAGATCGATCCCTTTTGAGAAATATTGTGGATCATCGTGAACATCTTCGACCTTTGAACCGGCTGCTGGACGGGCGAGGTATCGTTTGAGGATCGTAAGACCGAACCATTCGAGTTTTCTTGCAACTCTGACGGTATGGACAGTGTACTCTGCCAAGCTCAAAGTCCGCTTTAGGATGCCGAAGGGTTAGGGTCTTAGAGCTTCGCGTTAAGGAGGAGTAGTCCACCATGCTTTGCTATACTTGAGTGGAGTCGTGTTCTCGTCTTTCTCGGGTTTCCTGAAGATGTAGAGATGCTCGTGGGCGATCTTGTAGAAGTCGTACTTGTGTCCCCTCCATTTCTCGCGGGTGGTCTTTGTCTTGTGTTGAGCCTTTATGATGTCCTCTTTGAGGATGAACCCGACACTTAGGAAGGCTTGGAGCACGCCTATAGATATTGGAATGTAATGGCGGCCTTTCCGCGTGTCTCCGATTAGAATAGCACAGTAATGACCCGGCTTCAGCACGCGGTAAGATTCTCCTGCGACCTTCCGGATCGCTTTCAAGAATTCCGGTAGTTTCCTCGCTGCCGAAA
>Ga0307471_100000012_pt1 | contig 90338 bp, 100 predicted proteins | sample atmos_gasesAM3C__2_FD_204566 | JGI IMG/M metagenome (GOLD analysis project Ga0307471, IMG submission 204566) | Hardwood forest soil microbial communities from Morgan-Monroe State Forest, Indiana, United States - atmos_gasesAM3C_515 | ecosystem: Environmental > Terrestrial > Soil > Temperate... | reverse complement strand
GCCGAAATATCGCCGGGGACCCTCTTGTTACTGTAAGGGATTATCCATGCGTAGGGCGGGTGAGTAGTTACAAGATCTATACTCTCGTCAGCAATCTTGTCTAGGTTGCGGGCGTCACCGACGTAGGTTCGAATTGTAGATTGATGGGTTGAATCGAGAGGGTTGTAATCGAATCTGAGCCGATCCAGAGTCAGCATTGTTGCGTCTCTGTTTACGTCGACTCCGATCCCGTTCCTGTCGAGAAGTTTGCATTCTACGAGAGTGGTTCCGCTACCACACATTTGGTCAAGGACGGTTTCTCCAGGTTTCGAATATTTCGAGATGAGGTTCCTCGGAATGTAGGGGCTCCAATTGCCACGATACTTGCCGGAATGTGTAGCCCAATCTCCTCTATCAGGAAAACTCCAGAGCGTAAACTCTTCTACAGCGTAGTCTTTCGGTGGCGCGAATGACGTTATCCGCCAAGGCTTCCCGATATCGACCTTGACATCCTCAATGGTCACCGATTTATTTTCGGCGAGAAATTTGACAAAGTCATCCTGAGTCACAAGCTTCATTCCGTCCGGTTTAGGTGACTCGACTTCTTGCAGTTGCGCCAACTTGGAAGTTGATACGTAAAAGGCCACTTAAAGATAGCACGGTAGCAACCAATCGATTCTGTCCATCACAAAAAAGATGGAAGGGGATAGTGAACTTCGCGACGCACGACTCATCCGAGGTATGTGTACCCTACCGTTAGGCGTACCTCGTAGAGCAGATAGTCCGAAAAGACGCCGGGACTCGGAATCACGTAGATGTTGATCTGGTTAGCCCCGACCGTAACATTGTTCGCAGGGAGTCTGAATAGTATGGTGGCTTGAGTAGACATTGGCTGTGAAAGCGTCGCATTTTGGCCGTTAAGCTGGACAGCAAACCGATCGCCAACGTGTCCTTGTGAAGCGGTTCCACTCCATTCCAATGTTAGCACCGCTGAGGTGCTCTGCATGAAAGAGGCATGGGGACCAAAGGAGAATCCTGCGGTGAAATTGCCGTTCGTGGACGAAGTAAAGATTCCCGGCACTGAAGAGAGAATCTCAATGTCGACTGCACCGGTTTGTTGAGTGACGGACGGAGACTTCGGGAAGTTTGTCACAGTCACGTTCTGGTTATGGGGAAAATTAGTCACAAACACGTTACTGATTGCGGCTCCGGTAGTTGCTCCGTAAACGCCTCCGAAGTATGAAGTCAATAAGAGTACGCCTATGATGAGGGCTTCTTTTCTATTCAAGAGTTCACCCCCTTTTGACTCATGGCGTGGTCTGCAAAGTGAGCCAATTTAGGGACTTTGGATGGGCGCTCTAGCAGGGTTTCTCTGGTAACTAGACTTTTCGAATCGCTTGGGGGCTGAACAATTGAAGAAGACTCAGAATGTATTCGTACTCTTTCTTCTTTCCGATTACTATCTTCAAACTCTCACCGGATGTCCGGAGGATGTTCAGGTGTCCTGTGCGGAAGGCACCTGGAGGTTCTTTCAGTTCGAGAGTCGAAATCTCCTCCTTCCTGAGTACCATCTGAGAGGAGGATTCGGCCCAGAGTCGACCTACTATAGTCAGATTAGCTGGGATGAAGTCCTTATTACCTGAACCGGTAGCGATCTTGTTGAATTCGATATCCATGTCCTTTCGGAAGATGAACAATCGTTTGCTGGTAACGTAGAATCCTGCTCCAACCCCAAACTTGCCTAGTGAAAGCTGGGTAGAACTGTAGAATCCACCCAGATAGACCTCGTTCTCATCGGTCATAGGCTATCTCTCCCTTCGGCGAGATTGATGAACTTGGATAGATAGTCTTCGAGTGTTTTCTTGTAGTCTTCTGCCGTGATATCGTCGCTTAGGCCTAGGAATACTTTGTGATAGTCAGAGGCCAGTCACATGGGCCGCGGCGGGCCACCGCCTCCCCCGCCACCACCGCTGCCGCTCGAAACGTTTACGGTGATGGTTATTGTGTGTGATAGAGGATATTGTCCGCCGTAGTAATTTGCGTTGATTGTAATGTAATAAGTGCCCGTAGTGTAGGCGGTTATCGTCAGTGGGTCGTTTACGGAAGAGCCCTGTGGGACCGTTGTGGAAGGGGAATAGAGCGATGCTGAAACTCCGGAGGTGGATGCGCTCAGATAGACGTTCCCGGAGAACCCGTAATTTGATTGCACGTATATTGGGTCTGGAGCGGTTCCAATCCCCATATTCACAGAATACTCGAACGGGCTAAGCGAATAGTCTCCCGAGTAGAAGACTGACATGGTTATGGAGTGGGACTTGGTCGAGCCTATGCCCGTTATTGTGGCTGTATAGGTTCCTGCTGTTAGTGTGCTGCCTGCTGGGAGTGTGAAAGTGACAGCTGTGGTTGCTGTGCTTCCGGCGGTTACCGGGACTGTGGTGGGATTGAAGGATGCGGTGATTCCTGTTCCTGATTGTGGTGTTGCAGAAAAGGCGATGTTGTCGTTGGCAGCACTATTAATGTAGAGTGTCATTGCAGGACTTGAACTGCCGGGGGGTCCAGTAATGCTCGCTGTCGACATTGCTGGTGAAAAACAAAAGTCTCCCTGCGGCGCGCTCACTGAAACCGATATTGAGAGGTAATGGTTCAGTTGGAACTGGCTGTTTGTCGCAGTGATCGAAATCGGGAAGGTCTGCCCGCAAGGAGCGTTAGTGTTCACGTTTATGTTTACAGGAATCGTGGTAGTCGCTGATGATACCGTCGCCGGATTTGGACCTGCGAATGAGACGGTGACCCCGGTTGGTGCCGAAGCAGTCAAGGACACTGGAGCTGACAGGTCTCCAGAACTGGTCAGGTAAAGACTGACCTGCTGACCTCCGCCCTGAATCAAACTCACGGAACTCTGACTAACAGACATGGAAATGTCGGGGGGTGTGGGGCTCGTGTCCCAGACATGCAGGACAGGACCGAAGCTAACGCCTCCCGTGTTTGGGTTGGGGCAGTTGCCGCTTGCTGGATAGAACTCCACATTCAGAGGTTGTGTGTCCATTGAACTGAATTGGACAGCGGTCGCAGACGATGTGCCTGAACTTGTCGAGACTGTGAAGCCGAGAGTAGCGCTGACTCCGTAGAAACTCACGGTTGGATTGTATCCGAAGGTGAATGAATTGCTCAGGTCAGTTTGCGACTGAATCGTGACGGGACCAGGGATGGTGCACGAAAGCCCGAGCGATGGTGTCGGAAGCGTGCTTGGAGTTAGAGTCTCCGATTGGGGGATGTACACGTACTTGCCGGTCCCGGCTGGTTGGGGAGTAACAGGTCCTGAGACGCCTATGTTTTTCACTCCCTGTGAGCACGACCATGCATAGCTGAAACTCGCGTAAGATGAACTCCCAGCGCAGTAGTAGGGGATAACATAGTAGGGGTAGACGATCATGTCTGCCACGTTCGTGAAGGGACCGAAGGTTGTGGTGAAAGTGTTAGTTTCGGAGGATGAGAAGCCTGCACTGACCCCCGCGACACCACCCTGGATGCTCACGCTATTGCTTATGCTCGTTGAACTTGAGAAGGTCAACGAGGCGAACCCTGTATCGCTGTACAATCCGGCGACAGGAACGTACTTTATGGCTGCAGCTTGTAGAGAGACAGTCTGTTGCCCGTAGTTACTTCCGTCAATATAGATGTCACCGGCCCACTGGCCATAGGTCGGATTATCGGCTGCGGTTCCGAGACCGTTGCATTGTGGAGTGCATCCTTCGTATGATGTTATTGGAGTAACACCGTTGACCGTAAGGATAGGTTTCGGATCCCCCGAGGCGATACAAGCCGGTGGACTAGTGCTACCTTGGAAGCTATAGTAGCCGTTTGAATCGGTCGTTTTCCATACTGTAAAGGCTACTCCACCGCAACTCAGAAGGTACACGTTTATCCCCGAGACTGGGTTTTGTGTATTGGCATCGACTATACAACCCTCGACTAAGTTTGCCGTTTCTGGATGCTCGTAATTGGAACAACTGAAAGCATGCGCGCCGGGGATTTGTCCGGGCAATGAAACTATGATCAGCGCGAAGGCCAAGACAACCATGGCAAGCGTCCCAACAATTCTGTGCAAGAGTAGGTCCTGCCAAGATACGGTTCCGAGAGTATTAACGGGGTTGGACAATTCGAGCTAGAATCTGTATTGATTCTAGCTAGATCTATCCCGGGATAGAACTCATGCTGTCCGTTAGATTATGAACCGCTCTCTGGCCCGAGACGGTTGACCTATAGTAAATGATTCTTCCGATCCGCGTCTCTGCGACTAATCCGGCGTCTCGCATTTTGACAAGGTGTTGCGAGATCGCGCCCCAGCTGACATGGATCATGCATGATATTTCGTTACAAGTCTTATCGTCGCCGTTGAGGATTTGGAGTATCCGGAGACGAGTGGGGCCGCCGCGCATCCGCGTTAGGAGTACTCTATCAATGGGACGGTCTGCCAAGTCCTGTTTGATATCGACAATATGCTTTTCCTGATTCAACGTCCATGCTCCAGTGGCAGCAATGGAAGTTCGAGTACCTGATTCCAAATGTCAAATTAAATGGAACCAACTTTTCCTACTAGAGAAGGTAGGATTTGGGAATCGACGACAAAATATTTCGATATAACTCGGTAGAGATTTCTGCAAACCGAGACTCTTTCGGATCCTGACTTTTTTGACGACAGATCTCCGATTTCAAGCCTAAAAGGAACCTTGGACGGTTCGACGAGCGCGAAAGTAGCGAAAATAGTGGAAAACAGTAGGAAAATTCGGGCCGCCCCGGCGAATCCCAATCCAAATCTCGTATGGCTCTGGGAAAAAGGGGTTCGAGGCCTCGTACGAGGCCTCGAGGTTGTTTCTAGGATGATGCGAACCAGGTTTCCGTGAAACTAGTCCCGCTACTTGTCAGGACTGAGGGTTCTGCTAGGGTCGTGCCGCTGTTGTTTATCATGGTGATCCGGTGGATGTTACTGGAGCCGAATGATCCGATGCCGCCGGTTGCTCCGTTGATCGTTGCATAGTTTGTGCTGGCTATCCCGGTATAGTCGTTGCCTAGTGATACTGTTCCGAAGTTGGATAGGCTGGTGAGTTTACAGTGGCGCCCGCTGCACAGGGATGGTCGTTCGACTATCCATTCCGCAGAGCTCCGTGCTGCGCCGCTGACCGTGCCCGTGGTCGAAAAGTGCTGGGACCCATCAGTAATGCTAGTCGTGAAGACCCCGCCGCTGTAGCTGACTTCTGTGCTGACCTTGTCTCCCGGATGCACGGTGAAGCCGCTGATCTGGACCGAAGCCGCTGGGTAGAACTCGTACCAGGCATAGTAGACTCCGTGGCCGCTGCTACAGTCCGAGTCTGTGCCTGTCTGTTCGACCGTGTTGCTGCTGTAGCCGTCTATTCCGACCCAGTAGCTGCTGTACGTGGTCGAACTACCGCAAGTGACTGAGGGAACGATCCAGGATCCTTTAGCATCGGTGACGCCGGAGCCGGTTACCGCGAACCCGCTCCAGTTGGTGCTGCAGACCGTGCCCGTGGGACAGTTGCTGGTGCCAGTGCTATGTGAGAAGACGACCGCTTGGGTTGTTGCAAATGCTGGCAGTAGAGAAGACAGCGCTAAGATTGCTAGCGAAGGAAGAAACATACGCACTGTTTTTTCCATAAACTCGCGATTCGCGGGAGAGACCGCTTATAGCATTTTTGTCCATGCCAAAGGAGCAACTTCGACTAGATGCACTTGTATGACATTGTGCGGCCAACCCCTAGTGTCGTCGCTACCAATTCGAAGCATTCCGAGAGGCGAGTGATGCTCGACTTCCTACTACGGCGATAGTAACATTTTTAACGGTCCAACGAGAGGCATCCTCTACCGCGAGGCGATATTGAAGATGAACTCTAGTAAGAAACTCTTCTTGGCGGTCGCGGTCCTAGCCCTAGTAGTGCCACTACTGGCAGTCCCCGTCAAAGCTGACACCAACACCGGCACAGCAGGCCAACCCAGTCAGAGCTGCCAAAACTTCTTCCCCGTAAACGGACTACAGCCGAGAGGCTTCAACACAAACGGTTTCAACAACACAGCAACAAGCGTCTACGCTGGCGCTGGCGCGAACACAAACACTCCGGCAAACGGACATGCTGTCTCCCAGTACGACGTCGCATGCTTCCAAGTCTCGTCACACTAGACCGCCAAACCCCTCTTTTTCCGCCCTTCTTTCTAACTAACATTTCTGCACAACTGGCATGATCCGTGTTTAGGAAAAAATAGAGGAGAGAATTGTGGGGTTCGTTTGTCTTTATCGTATTGTAACAGTGAAGGTTACTGTTCGAGTGTTGGTAGACCCGACTACTGCTGCTCCGCTGAAGCTTACGGTGTATGTTCCGGGTGTTGTTCCGCTGAATACTAGTTGAGCTTGTACTGATGGTGTTGTGCTTGTGAGTGTGGCGCTGCCGGGTCCGTAGGGACAGCTTACGCCGGTGGTAGATCCTGATGGACAGCTGGCTGAGAAGTAGATCGTCCCAACGTATCCGTTTACTGCCGTCGTGGTAATTGTCACGTTTGCGCTCTGACCTGCCTGGAACGTCGGATTTGTGGGAGTCGCTGCAACTGTGAAGTCGTCGATGGTTACTGTGAAGGTTTTGCTCCGGTGGATTATGCCATTGTATGCACTCGCGGTTAGTGTATACGTTGTCAGTAGTGCCGTGGTGGGTGCTGTTACTGTGAAAACTCCGCCCCCGGATGTTTGTGTCGCGGTGAGGTAGAAGTGATACGTTGCTTGGTGGATCAGTGGACCGTCAGAAGTGCAAACGCCTTTCTTGTCGCAGGTGACTGTTGGAGTAGGAGAGGTTACGCTGACGCTCCAGCTGATGCCTCCCACGAACCCGCATACGCTTGAGACACCTATTCCGAGGCCGATCTGGCCTCCTCGCAAGACACGGAAACTCCCGCTGGGATTGGTCACGACAAAGTCAGGGGTACATGCATGTACAGTTGGGACCGATATTGAGGTGGCTCCGAGGACTAGGCTTGCTGATGCGATCGCGAGCAGTAGTGTAGCGAATTGTAGCTTGACCTTGGTCATCTAATCTTCGAAGCTCCGGCTTGAGTAGTACCGATATAAAAGCTTCTATTCCAATCGGAACTAAGTAGTCGTCAGAGAACGGTACCATCTCAAGAATCCTGCCTCGTAATCTGGTACCATTTACGGTTACCAAACCCGTTACCAATCGTGAAGTGTCAATTGCAGTTGAGTCTCGCGACGCAGAACACGTGTCTGGAAGTTCTCTGGAAGGAGTGTTGTCGGTTTCGGTCTATGTCCCTTGATTGCAGATGCTACAAGGCATCGACCTGATTGTGCCTTGGAATCGCCTTGGAAACGGCTGAGGGGTCCATGACAGTGTTAAGGTCATCCAGAGTTGTGGGATCTCTGATACGGAATAGTTGATCGGTATGAGTCAAAAAGCTGGTCTGTCAACAACAGCCTACAAAAATTTAGGTATGCGTGTGTCTCGTGACGTAGAGTTGTTCTTCCTTTCCTTGGCTAGTGCTCCGGTAGAGCAGGATTGCGACAAGTGTTAACTATTCAAATTCTTCATGAACCAGCATCATGTCAAAAGCGGCGAAGTTAGAAGTCAAAGGAGTCGCAAGGATTCTAGTCCTCCTTGGCGGAATCCTACTGATACTCTTCGGCCTGTTCACGGTTCTCGGAGGCTCCTTCGAATCCCGTTATCTCGGAATCTCTATCTCGGGAAGCATCTTCGGCATAATAGTCGGTCTCGTCGCGCTCTACGGTCATAAACGGATAGGTGAACCGGTGTGGGCAGTCATCCTCGCGGTTCTTGGCTACTTTGCGGGTGGAATAGGCGGACTCTTAGTGTTACTTGGCAGCCTGATTGCTTTGATAATGCACTTCGTCTAACCGATAGATTCAGCCTCTGGTTTTTGCATGGAGGACCCTTGGTGAGACGAGATAGTTGTCGGCTTTCAGAATGGTGCCGTCCCGCAATAATTCGTCTTTGACCGATACGGTATCCGTGCTCCATCGGAACCATTTCCCAACCTGGTCCTCAGAGACAAGGACGCACGCGTCCACTGTCTTCTCGACAAGTTTCCCCAATGCTCCTCGATAGGAGGATCTAGCACTTCCATCACCGGTTCTCGTCTTCCATGTTTGCCAGATGTTAGCGTGAAGATGCTTCTCCGGCTGAGGGTCTTCGACGCCGACTGTTAGCGCGTAGCTTTCTAGACTGGCTAGCGCACGGTGAAACCTAGCATTCTCTCCTCTCGTTTCCATTCTGACCAGCTTTCTCAGCCGGTCAGTCCGGATTGAGCCCTCGACTTCGATGGTTTTCAGCAGCTTCAGCTCTAGATCCGAGAGCATCATTCGTTTCGTCGCCAGCTCTCGATGGTGTTCGACTATGACTCCGAGAATAGGCCAGAGACTCTTCGACACGAGGGTCTTGGTTCGTCTGAAAACCCGCGTCGCGAGGATATCCTTTCTTCGCTCGATCTCCCCGAGAAGGTTGGGGAGTCGTTGATCCTCCATTTTGAGCGACCACCATTCCAGCCATCCACTGAAGCCCTTCGACGATGGTTTCCACGGCTTGCCCAGCACTGCGCTGATGAGACTCGGAAGCTCGTTGCCTCCGAGAACTGAGACGAGGCCCTTACTATGGATGAACTCTACGATTTCTTGACGACTTCGAAGCTTGAGGTTCGGAGTGAGTCGATGCTCTCGGGTCCTAATTGTTTCGGCTTTCTTGATCAGCAGATCCTCGCTTATCATCGTCAAGGGCTCGCTTGCCTGCTTTCGCTCGCGACATCAGTCACGATTGGGTTGGCGATCTCGACAATATCCTTGGTGCGCAACTCGACAAGCATGTTGACATCTCCACCGCCGAATATAGCGGTCGCATTCTTGAGAACCTCTTGATCCAGCAATACTCGTTCAACCAGGTTGAACGGTGGGACCCCGCCGACAGGGTAGCCCGAATATTCGAGAACCTCCGCCTCGCTGGCGAGTCTAACGTCTTTGACTCCAAGAAGTGCTTTGATCTTCCGATAGCTGATCCGATTTTTTGCCGGGAGAATCACCAAGAGCGGTATCTTGTTTGAATCGACTAGAACTATGGATTTGGCTATCTGCTCCACATCGACCTTTCGAGCAGCCTGCTCGACTGTCTTGACTGGCTCGTCAAACTCGATGAACCGATGCCAAATATCGTGAAGGCGTAGAAAGCTTCGCAGAAGCTTGGAATATTCTTCGGACAACTGATCTCATTTCTTGGCCGGGTGTATTTCCATGCTCATGTCGATAGCCTTTGCAGAGTTCGTAATCGCGCCAACCGAAATCACGTCTACTCCAGTCTCAGCATAACTTGCAATATTCTCTTTCGTGATCCCGCCAGAGGCCTCGACCAGGACACGGTCTCTTAGTTTCTCTGCTCTCAGGAGCTTCTGTGACCTTTCCACTTCTTCCGGTGTCATGTTGTCGAGAAGAATAATGTCTGCTCCCGCTCGGGCAGCCTCGACCGATTCTGCCTGACCTGTTACCTCCACCTCTACCTTCTTGGTGAAGCTCACCATTGCTTTCGCTTTCCGCACCGACTGCTCTATGGTCCCGGCCAGTGCGAGATGATTATCTTTGATCAAGACAGCATCATCCAGTCCGAGACGGTGAGTATCACCGCCCCCGAGCTCGACGGCTTTCTTCTCGAAGTATCTTAGACCGGGAAGCGTCTTCCTAGTACAAGCAACTCTGACATGCGCATCAGCCTTCCTAGCGATTGACACTAGGTTCGCGGTTGCTGTTGCAACTCCCGACATGTGAGACAGCAGGTTGAGCAAGGTCCGCTCAGTGCTCAGTAATGCTCTAGCAGGCCCCCGGGCCGAAACAACTATGCTACCTGCGGTGACATGTTCTCCATCATGAAACTTTGAGGAGCCCTCGCAGCCTACAATCTGAAGTAGAACCATGGCCTCCTCAAGCCCGGCAATCACCGCATTCTCCTTACAGACAACTTGGCCCACACCCTTTCTCTTGGGGTCTACAAGCGCATTGGTGGTAATGTCTCCACGGCCAACATCTTCAGCTAGGAATGACCGAAGAGCATCTTCCACAGCCGACCTCGTAAGATCCAAATCGTGAATCAGCCCTCGACCAGATCTTCCTCTTGCTCGACCTCGATCTCGCCCCGGTGGACCTCATGTCCACACGATCCAACGAACAGATCCAAACCGTCTGGTCGAGCATCATCACGATGCGGGCTTACATGGACAAAGACGGCCTGCTCACGATCCACGGGACAAACAGCCTTGATCAGGTTGGCCGCCCGGGACCTTATTCTGACCGGATTGACAAAAGCCTCGAACTGCTCGTGAAGCTGCTCATACTTGATCCCAAGAAGCCCAGCGTAGAGCCCGCAGAAGAATACGAAGACACTCAATCCTAGCGAAATTGCGAGGCCTATCATTCCAAGTATTCCGCTGAAGATGAAGATTAGAAAGACGGCTGCTGGCAGTGTGAGGATGCTTATTCCGATCAGGACTTTGCCCATTACCGAGAGAAAGCCCATAACCGGTCTATCCAAACCGTCTAGTTATTTCGAGAATGCCCAGAATCGCGTTCTTTAACGATCTTCTCGACATGATCGATTATGGTCTTCAGCGGAGTCCCCGGACCATAATTTCCGCTAATCCCCAACTTTTCCAGCCTAGGCTTGTCGTCGTCCGGAATTATGCCACCGCCGACCAGCAGAATGTCATCGCCGCCCTTCTCCCGAACGAGCTTCGCAACCTTCGGGAAGGCTGTCATATGGGCCCCGTTCAGAAGGCTCATCGCTACTACGTCCACGTCTTCGTCGATAGCCATCTGGGCAACTTGTTCGGGGGTCGCCAAGAAGCCCGTATAGATTACCTCCATCCCGGCGTCCCGGAATGCTCGACAAAGTATCAGCGCGCCTCTGTCATGGCCGTCGAGTCCCGGCTTCGCGACCAGGACCCGGATTCGTCCTACCGATTTAGCGACTGTTTTCGTCTTAGCCAACGCTGAACCTGTCAGTCCAGCTCTGGCTTGTCTTCGTAGATAAGTGCTATCCGCCCACCGCCTTGTAATCCCACATGTTTATTCGTCAGTGGTAAAACAGGCCGACCATCGTGTTTAGTATGTTGCAACAACTTCAGATTCCACGAGTCACCGCGTCCAAGGCCCTAATAGATTGGCTTCTAGACGAGGACGAACCGTCCGTCCGCTACGAGACCTTGACTGAATTGTTGGGCAGAGACCCGACCGAATTGTCCGTCAAGAAAACACATGACATGATTGGGTCCCATGGATGGGCCGCCAAGATTCTCGAGAGACAAAAGGAGGACACCTACTGGGACAATCCGAACTCATCCTATGTTCCGAAATTCTCTGCAAGCTCATGGCAGATCCACGTCCTCGCAGATCTAGGGGTCACGTCCAAAAACCGGCGTATATCCAAAGCTGTCGACCATCTTCTAGATCTTCACAACGTCGAAACTGGAGGCGTTTCACTCCGACCGAAGGGCAATCCGAAATTCGAGCCCCACATTTGCGCAACAGGAAACCTGGTTCGAGCCCTAGCAAAAATGGGATACGCTGAAGACGATCGCGTCCTCAAATCTCTGGAATGGCTTATCTCGAAACAGCTACCGGACGGCGGCTGGAACTGTTCTCCACCCGGAAAGCACGGTTCTTTCCTATCCACAGTACAACCAGTCTGGGCACTGTCCGAAATGATGTCCCACAATGCTAGGAAAGGATGGGAGACATCCGCAAGGAAAGGGTCAGAGTTTCTGCTAAAGCATCGAGTCTTCAAGTCGGACAGAGACGACTCCGTTATTCTGCTCGACTTTCTCAGGTTGCACTATCCGTTGCACTACTCCTATGACTTTCTGCACGGAATGAGAGTCTTGACAGAATTGGGGGTGAAGCATGACCAGAGAATGAACGATGCAGTCTCACTACTCCTAGAGAAGAGGACGCCGGAAGGAAAATGGTTGCTAGAAGGAGTGTACAGGGGCTGGCGTCATCCAAACGCAATGCACGGCGAAGAAACCGTTTCGCGACCGGAAGAGCGGGACATAATCAGCCAAGGCTGGGGCACCGAGAGAGCAATACAGATCGAAGAAGCAGGAAAACCCAGCAAGTGGATAACATTACAGGCGTTGCTGGTATTGAAAAGGCTGGGCCTCTTCAAACCCGAATACTAACCATTACCGCTCCTTCAATCAGCTGGAATATTCGGGGGTCCGTTCTTTATTCTGGAACGCATAGCTTCCGGAGAGTCTCTCTTTGTGTAGAGACTTTCAAGCCACCAGGTGATCCCAGCTTCGACATACTTCCCCACCTTCTCCGCGTCCCGCTTTCTGTTAACCCCGGTCGTCCAGCCAATATTCGCGACGTCGAAACGGTCCGGGACTGATCTATGTTCGCGGATAAATTCAACGACTTCTTTCACGTCTTGAGGCGCAGGTAGTTTCTCTGGCACTCTTAGTGGAAGTACGCCGTCCCATTTGGCCGCTCGTTTGAATGGACCCGGTCTAGGCCAGAATCCTCCAACCCAGACTGGAATCCTCGGCCTTTGTTTGGGAGTTGGAAGAAAAACTGAAGGTCCAACCTTGTAGTGCTTTCCTCGAAAACTGAATTTCTTACCTGACCAGAGTCCCGTAATAATTTTCAGAGATTCATCCAACTTCTCTGCCAGGACATGATTGTCCTCGTTTTCGGCGAATCGTGCGTAGTCGCAACTCTCAATCGCTCCCAAGCCGACACTGAGGATTAGTCGTCCATTGGATAAGTGATCCAGAGTGACAGTTCTGCGCGCGAGGTCCCATGGTTTGTACCGTGGAAGTGGAGAAAGCGTGGTGCCTATTCGGATCCTCTTGGTCTTTGCAGCGATCGCGGCGAGTGTCGTCAGGGAATCGGAAAGCGGTAGTCTCTTGTCCCATTCGACGAGATGGTCCCAGAGAAAGAACCCGTCCCAACCAGACCTCTCTGCGTCAACAGCCATCCCTACGAGGGTAACAGGATCAGAGCACTTGCCGAAGTTCGGGACATAGAGACCGAATTTTGTTTTGTTCTGTCGCCTTCGAGTCATGAGTTTTGTTAAGTGAACCGGCCTCTTATCTGGTGTGTAGGCCGATGAAAGTGAATGGTTGCATCTTCGGTTGTAACCCGAGTTTGTCCGGTTAGAGCCTCGAACGCGTAAGACCGGGATTTTGCAGTAGTTCTCATGAGGGCCTCTATTACGCGGATCCCCGGACGTGGCGATGATCTAGAGGTCCAGGCCAAGGTCTGCATTGACTGCGGTCAACTCGTCTTGACGTACAGAGAATCATTGAAGTGCATAGTCTGCGGGGGAACACTCAGACTGGCTAAAAAGAGCGGCAAGTAGTTTTGGACTTGAAACTAGCCATCGGTCTCTTCTTGCTCAAGCCGCTTTTCTAATTCCTTCAGCCGTTTTCTGTTCTCCTCAAGCTCATCGAGTGTATTGGGACCTACACGCTTGGCGCGGGCGTGATGTTGTTTCATGTCTTCTTCGAGAAGCTTCCGCTTACGCGTCTCCTCTTGCATCCTAAACAGGAGTCGTGCTTCTTCCCAAGGAGGCAGACGCTTCTTCTCTGGCAATCCTTAGTCGACCGAGCCTGACTATATCCACTGGAGCTTAAATTCATACTTGTCGAGTGTATCAACATTGGATCATGACGAGAGTGCGCATGCACGTTTTTCTGCCTCGAGAGCTCTTGAACTGAATAATCCGTTCAAACGACTTTTCGATCGTTCTCCTCAAAGGTTCATCAAACTTCTAGGAATCGAGCGAGAGTGGAGCCTAGTCGATTTCGGTTGTGGCCCCGGATTCTACACGGTCCCTTTTGCAAAGGTCGCCCAGAGGGTGGTCGCGGTCGATGTTCAGCCAGAGATGTTGAAGAAGACAGAGACCTATGCTAAGAAGGCTGGAGTAAAGGTCGAGTTTGTCGAGAGCGACGGGACAAGAATTTTCCTCCCCGATGAAAGCTTCGACCTCGTGTTTCTGAGCCTGGTCTATCACGAGATCGCGGACAAGAAGAAAGCTCTGTCAGAGTTTTGGAGACTATTGAAGCCAGGCGGTAAAGTAGCGATAAGGGAGAAGACATCGAACACCTTGTTGCCAATTGGTCCACCCGTTACTTCAATAGAAGTGATACAATCCGGATTGAAAAACGCCGGATTCAGCGAAACGTACAGTTTGGGAAAAGAACAAAGTATCGTAGTGGGCGTAAAGCCGAGCAAGCCTACCTAGCACGACGCCTTCTCCAGCTTCGCTATATGAGAAAACCGTTATAATAACGGCTGGATTTTCGGCCTCTTGATGCGATAATGCGTCAGGATATTCTCAACGATGATTCACTGACTTTTGCTGAGAAGATCATTAGTGTCCGAGCGGAGGGTGGCGAAAGAGTTCATCGTCCCGGCGATATTACGGTGATTCCCGCGGATCTCGCCATGGCTCAGGACAGTACTGGGCCCCTTGCGATCAAGGTTTTCGGCGAAATGGGTGTCCCAAAGGTATGGGACCCGTCCCGAATCCATCTGGTGATCGATCACACTTTTCCCGCATCTGATGAGAAGGTTGCCAATCTTCATCATTTGATGCGGGAGTTTGTCAAGAGGCATGGAGTCCGACTAGTTGAAGGCAGCATATCGCACCAGCATCTTCTCGAAAATCATGTTGTTCCGGGAATGGTCTTGTTTGGAGCAGATTCTCACACTTGTCAAGGTGGAGCGGTCGGCGCTTTCGCGACAGGGATCGGTAGTTCGGAGATGGCTGCTGTCTGGGCGTCGGGAAACCTCTGGGTCAGAGTCCCAGAATCTCTCAAAGTCAACTTGACCGGCCAGTTCAAGAAAGGAGTCTACGCCCGCGACTTGATCTCCCACTTCATCGGAGAAGTAGGCGAGGATGGGGGAAACTACCGGTCAATCGAGTGGAAAGGACCCGGAGTCAAGAATCTCTCCATGTCATCACGTGCGTGCGTCAGCAACAATTCGATGGAGTGTGGATGCAAACTCTCTATCTTCGAAGTTGACCCCGTGACACAGGATTATTTCAGGTCGGTAAACCGAAAGCCCATGTTCGAAATCCATGCCGGGTCAAAGGCTCGCTACAAAGATGAGCAGAATATTGAACTAGACAAACTTGAGCCTGAGGTTGCAGAGCCTGGAAACGTCGACAAGGTCAAGGCGGTCGGAGAGGTGGAGGGAACTCCGGTTGACGAAGCATTCATTGGATCGTCAACCAACGGCCGCTACGAGGATCTAGCCGTGGCCGCGAAGATTTTGAAAGGTCACAAGGTCAAGTCCGGGACGCGTTGCATAGTTACACCTGCGTCAAAACATATCTTTGAACAGGCGATCAACGATGGACTGGCACAAATCTTCCTGCAATCGGGCGCGGTCTTCACCAACGCCACATGTGGTGCATGTGTCGGGACCCATATGGGCGTTCTTGGCGATAACGAGGTTTGCATTTCCTCATCTCCACGAAATTACGTAGGACGAATGGGCTCGATGACATCAAAGATCTATCTATCGTCACCTGCGACGGCGGCAGCTTCAGCTATAGAAGGAAAAATTGCTGATCCACGGAGATACCTGTGACCACTCCCAATATTCTGAAGGGCCGAACATGGGTCTGGCCGGATGACGTGAACACTGACATCATCATACCCTTCCGGTTCAAGGCCCGGACCAACGATCCAGTTGAAATGGCCAAATACGCCATGTACGGGTTCGACCCAGAATTCTACAAGAAAGTCAAACCCGGAGATATCTTTGTGGCAGGCAAGAATTTTGGAGGCGGCTCCAGCCGAGAACAAGCACCTGTCGCCATCAAGTACTCGAACGTCTCCGCTGTAGTTGCAGAGAGTTTCGCTCGAATCTTCTACCGTAACTGTTTCGCGATCGGTCTACCAGCACTCGAGATTCCCGGAATCTCAAAGCAGGTGAAGCAGTTCGATGAGATTGAGGTCAACCTTCAAGACTGGTCCGTCAAGACCCGAGATGGCAAGGTTCACCCCGCTCTCAAAGTCCCAGAGTTCCTCCGTGGCCTAATGAGAGAAGGCGGGCTCGTGGAATACTACAAGCATCACAAGACATTCCCGTGGGAGAAGCTGGAAACCGCTTCCATCACCAGCTAGGCGAATACAGCGAAGGCCGGCTTTTCCGGCAAAGTCTTTCTTGTCGCTAGCATCCCCAACGTTTCACTATGACGATTATTTCACCTGAACTCGGTCCGAAATTCGAGGGACTAAAACAACGGTTTCTACAGGAACCTGGGAATGAGGATCTGGCGACGAACAGAGCCGAGGTTCGGCTTGTTAGGGATCAAAACTCGGAGGCAAGGGTCCGAGGCTTTACGGTTGTCCAGGACGAGCCTGAGAGCGTCTGGGGCACGGGTAAGGGTCCCACACCGACCGACTATTTCGTCACAAGCATTGGATTCTGCGAGAATGTTATCTTCGTTCGCAACGCAAGCCTCGCAAAGCTATCTATCGACTCGTTAGAAACAATCGTGACCGGATCTTGGGACAGGCGTGGCCTCTTCGAAATTGAAGACGCCTCACCTTTCTTCAAATCGATTACCGTAGAGACAAGAATCTCAACTAGAGATCCTGTCGAGAAAGTTGCTGAGATCGCAAGACAGACTCATCGGAGATGCCCGGTTCATGCAACTCTTTCGCGGGCTACGGAGATGATCTTCAAACTGGTTGTAAACGGCCAGAACGTGCCACTCTAACCCAGCAGCTGTTAGCATGGTCGAATGCCACCCTGAGGGGTGGCTCTCAGGAACGCTAGGGATTACTCGAATGAGAGTCGCATGTTTTATCCCTAGCCGCTTTCTGGAGGACTGTTCCCAGCTTGACTCGGTCAGTGATGATTATCGGTCTGATTGGGGGTTCTCTCTTCCTCTTAGCTGGGTTCTTGGAACTTCTTCCGTGGCCGGTGAGCGGCTCTATCGGTGGCGTCTTGCTCGGAGGATGGTTTGGAGGAGAGATCAAGGAGCGGCTGGACAAGGTGAACGAGAAGGGAAAGGAGACCAAGGTCATTAGGTTCAGGAAGAAAGGCCTGCTTGAGGATAATGTGTCGCAGATGAGAACTGCGGGGTGGGAGCCGAGATGGGAATCGTACCGCGAGACCCAGACAGGTCTTCTAGTCCGCCGGATCGTATACTCGGTCGTAATGGAGAGGACACGGAAAAAGCTAGAATTCAGAGGGTTCAAACAGCTCTCAAAATTTTCTATTCCCAAACAAGTAGCACTCTTGGAGCGCTGTGGTTCCGACGAGGATCTCGGATTCGGGGAGCGCGGAGGTTCTCTTTGATCAGGTGGCTTCGGATAAGGCTCTTCTCCAGAAGCCTCGCGAAGCAAGAGTCCAGAATCCACCGATGATCAAGACAGCCACGAGGCTCAGGAAGCCGCTGAGAAAGCTCAACGCAAAAGCAATCGCATAGGGTACTGGACCAACTAGATATCGGTAGCCTCCGGGACGGGCTGGCACGAGCCCGGTCTTTGCACAGTAGTAGGATATCGTCGACCAGACTGTTCCCAGTATCGCCGCGTTTCCGGAATACAGCGCTGCCGCAGTCATCCCATCACTAGATTGGCTCAGACCAACATGGTTCGCGATGAGCAGGGTTGTGAATGCCGTAAGCACAATGAAGAACAACAACAGACCATTCAGAAACAATAGTGTCGTGTCCACCCGCTTGATGAATGTGAACATGTTATGATGGTTTACCCACATGATGAGAATCGTTGCAAAGCTCGTCACGAATGCGAAGAAAGCAGGCCATTGGATCAGTAATCCCTGAAACAGCGATTTCTGGCTCAAGGCTGGATCCAACAACGGATCCTTGAGGTTCAGGACTAAGAGGGTGATGGCGAAAGCGATGACTCCATCACTGAACGCCTCGGTCCTCGCGGTCTCTTTTTGATCCCTTGACACTGATCTCCAGATGATAGATCGAAAGGCTGTGAGTATAATTTGTTATGATTCATTGCCTACACGGTCACGCGGGAGAAGCTTTGGATTGGACAGGGGTGCGTTCAGTTTATCACCGAGCAGGTTGTAGTGATGATCGTCGGCTCTGAGATGTATAATCCGCGATGGTTCAAGGAGGAGAGCGTCGAGGTTCTCCACCGGGCCATCGAGACAATTAGCTTCGGCACGTTTGTAACATCAGGTAAGTCGGGCTTGCTCGCGAGCCACATCCCTATGATGGTTGACAGATCCGGGGGAAAGTTCGGCACGATTCAGGGCCACGTGGCTCGCGGGAACAACCAGTGGAGAGACACAAATTCGGAAAGCCAGGGGCTGGCGATGTTTGTGGGGGCTGATGCGTATATCTCGCCTTCATGGTATCAGACTCACAGAGACGACGGAAAGGTCGTTCCCACTTGGAACTACATCTCGGTTCACGCGAGAGGACGGCCAGTATTCTTCGATGATGCGGAACGATTGTTGAGATTCGTTACGAAGCTGACAGTCCATTTTGAAAACGCGTCTTCGACGGGATGGAGCGTTGCTGATGCGCCGGAGGACTACATCGCCTCTGAGCTGAAGGCAATCATAGGTTTCGAGATGCCGATAGAATCTCTCGAGGGGAAATGGAAGTTGGGCCAGAACCGCCCGGGTCCCGACCGAACAGGAGCGATTGAAGGCCTGCGACGCCGCGCCGCGAGAAGAGATCTTGAGGTCTCAGACGAAATGGATGCAAAACTGAAGGGAAGATAGGCTAGCAGCTGTATCAGTCTGCGGAATTACGTGAAACTGCCTCTCGGAAAGAGCGGTCCCTTTTCGGAAGTCGCCTAATGCAAGCCCTCACTCCCATATTTTTGGGAGTTCCTGAGGCATCGGATCCTAATCGATTCTGCTCAAGTTACTGGTCCGTTAGTCCAGTAGGTCATAGGCGACCAGTGTCATGAAGTCCGGGAATTGCTTCTCCGTCGCAAGATGATCTAGGAGTGCGCCCGCTGAGTCGAGCTTCCCGGACCCGCCGCCGCTTTCGACCATGGCTTTTTCGGTTTCGTCTTTGAGAATTGTGCGGAAGAGTTCTGGCGTGATCCCTCTGCCGTCGGACATTGGAGCTTCATGACGAATCCACTGCCATATCTGTGCCCGGCATATTTCGACGGTGGCGGTATCCTCCATGAGGTTGTTGATTGCAACGCATCCGTTGCCGCTGAGCCACGAGTCGAGATAACGGAGACTAACGCTCACGTTTGCCCTGATGCCGGTTTCAGTAATCTCTCCTTTCGGTGGAAAGAGAAGGTCTCTCTGGGTGATTCTGGTTCCCTCGTGTGTTACTTGGAGCGGGTTTCGCTTTGGCTTGTGCTCGTTGAAGACGTTCATGACTATGGGGACCAGGTCAGGATGTGCTACCCAGGCTCCATCGAAGCCCTGAGTGACTTCTCGGGTTTTGTCGGCGATGACTCGTTCCATTGCCGCCTTCTGGGCTTCCGGATTGTTTCTTGTCGGGACGTTAGCCGCCATTCCTCCAATTGCGTAGGCTCCTCTCTTATGGCATGTCTGAACAAGCAATATGGCACATGATGTCAAGAAGTGAGTGGTCATGACGAGCTGGGCCCGGTCTGGCAGGAGAAAGTCAGGGTTCCACGCGAGTTTTTTGATGAAGCTGAAAATGTAGTCCCATCTTCCAAAGTTGAGGGCTGTGATGTGGCCACGGAGCTCGTGGAGGATCTCGTCCATTTCGAACGCGGCGAGAACATTCTCGATAAGCACGGTGCATTTTATGCTGTTCCGCGGGAGCCCAAGCATCTGTTCTGACGTGTCGAATATGTCGTTCCAGAGTGCCGCTTCCAGATGGTTCTCGAGTTTCGGAAGGTAGTAGTATGGTCCCGTTCCGTTGTCACGAAGCTTCGAGTGATTGTGGTATAGGTAGAGGCCGAAATCGAACAGACTCGCTGGAACTGGCTCGCCGTCTAGTAGGACGTGTTTCTCGGTTAAGTGCAGTCCACGGGGTCGAACGCAGAGCGTGGAAGTCTTGTCTCTGAGGTTGTAGATCTTTCCATCCGGGCTCGTGTGGTTGATGCTTTTCTCGACTGCGTCTCTGAGATTTACCTGGCCTAGAATCGTGCCTCGCCATGTGGGCGAATGCGAGTCTTCGAAGTCGGCCATGTAGACGTCGGCTCCCGAGTTGAGAGCGTTGATCATCATCTTCCGATCAACGGGACCAGTGATCTCGACCCGGCGAAGAACCAGGTCTGACGGTACGGGACCGATCTTCCACGAACTTTTCCGGATATCTTCTGTTTCAGGTAGAAAATCTGGAAGGACGCCCTTTCCGATATGTTCGCTAATTTTGAGCCTCTTCTCAAGTAGGAGCTGGCGTCTCTGTTGAAAGAGAGAGACTAGGGAGGCAATGAAGTGCATTGCGTCCGTGGTGATTATTGTCTCAAAGCCCAGTTCGATGGGTCCTCGTACCTCTATCTCACCAATCTCTGGCGAGGCTGATTCCTCTGCTAGCTTCGCCAAGAGCACAGACCCCGAGTTATTCTTTCAGATGGTGTCGCTTCTGATCTGCGGGTACTGAGACTTTATTCTGTCCGAACTGTGCAGCTTCGGTCGAACCTTTCATCGCTGTTGTTGCAGTATCTCCGCCTGAGATCACCTCGGCCACTTCATCGAAGTATCCTGTCCCGACGAACCTCTGATGTTTGACAGCTCGGTAACCCTCCTTTTCCGACCCGAACTCCCCTCTCTGTAACTGCGCATAGGCGGACATACCCTTCTGAGCGTAGCCCTTTGCCAATTCGAACATTGAATGGTTGAGGCTGTGGAATCCGGCTAGCGTGACGAACTGGAACTTGTATCCGAAGGAGGCTAGATTCCGCTGGAACGTCTCAATCTCTATGGTTCCTAGATGCTCCTTCCAGTTGAACGAGGGTGAGCAGTTGTAGGCGAGGGGCTTTGCGGGCCAAACAGCGTGAATGCCTTCAGCGAATCTTCTCGCCTCGTCCAAATCGGGGCTTGCAGTCTCGCACCATACGAGATCAGCATAGGGGGCGCACGCAATACCTCTAGCAATGGCAGCCTCTAGACCTCCTCGGAACACAAAGTATCCCTCCGGTGTCCTCTCTCCCTCGATGAATGGTTCGTCTCTATGGTCCGCATCGCTAGAAATCAGCTTGGCTCCATCCGCATCAGTGCGCGCGATGAGAATTGTCGGGACACCGACCACATCGGCCGCCAGCCTAGCTGCAACAAGGGTTCTGATGAAATGTTTCGTTGGCACAAGCACTTTGCCACCGAGGTGCCCGCATTTTCTTTCGGAGGTCAGCTGGTCTTCGAAGTGAACCCCTGCAGCGCCTGCCTCGATCATTTCCTTCATGAGTTCGAACGCGTTGAGATGCCCTCCAAAGCCTGCTTCGCCATCCGCTATGATCGGGGCAAACCAGTCCTTACCATCTCTTCCCTCCGCGTGTTGGATCTGGTCTTCTCTCTGAAACGCTCTGTTGATCCGCCTGACGAGCTGGGGACCGCTGTTAGACGGGTACAGCCCGAGGTCAGGATATGTGTTTCCTGACAAGTTCGCATCGGCAGCGACCTGCCATCCGCTAACATAGATCGCTTCCAGTCCGGCCTCGACCATCTGGACTGCCTGGTTGCCGGTCAGGGCTCCAAGTGCCGGAACGAAGGACCTATCGTTGAGCAATTCCCAGAACTTGTTAGCCCCCATCGAGGCTAGAGTGTGTTCTATTCTAACTGATCCTCGGATTCTCTCCACGGCCTCCGGGCTGTATGGCCGAGTGATTCCTCGCCATCGTCCTAGTCTCCACTCGTCCCGTAATTCTTGTGCGGCCAAGAATCTCACCGATCATCGTCTTGTTGCGGATCGAATATGTAAAGAGCCCGGTCTAGTGTTACAGTTTCACATATTTGGCTATACGTGGCTATCTTTAGGGATAGAGATGATCTGCGCTCGCCAAGTATCTCGACCGGTCATGCTGTTGTAGAAATTCGCATAGAATTCTGTATCGTCACCGAGCGAGGTCAGTCGAATAACATCTCGCACTCCTCCAGACAAAAATATTCAGGCCGATAGCTCAATTACACGAGCGCATGCGCCTGAAGCGCACGACTAGGCACTATGACCAACTTCAAGATCTCTTCTAAATCGTTTTTACTAGTCTGTGGGTGGACCTGAAGGATGTAGTGTTCCGTTCATGTAATCAAGAAGACTGGGTGATGGCATCTGTGTGATATTGTGTACAACTTTAGTGGGTAATGCCGAGTAACGGCAAGTTTCAGTCGACGCTCAAGACCTTCATTTGTCCGATTATGGATGATTGCCGACGAGTCCAGGGAACCTGAGGCCACAATAGACCAGATCGCCCCAGAGCAGGCAAACGAAGGCCGAGTAGGCTCCAATATTCTCGGCCTCTTGACAAGTTTCCTGGAATCATCTGGCAACGTCCTTCTCGTCCAAGGCTCTCCAGGAGCAGGAAAGACCACTCTGGCCTTTGAACTTCTCAAGCAAGTGGAGGGACCGAGGATTGGTCAACATTCGCTCCCACCTAACAGACTCTACGTGTCAAGTAGAATATCCCCAACGAGGCTCCGGAAATATTTTCCCTGGATCAACGAAGTAATCGATTCAGGATCAGGCAAGGCTGTCAGAGTAGGCCTAACAGAGGGGACCAACGACTTCCAAGTCTCTCAAGCGGACAGCATTCTCAGCAAGGTTCTCAATCTCAAACACTCCCACCAGAGGAGCCTCGTCGTTATCGACAGCTGGGAAGGGGCATTGAGAAACACGAGCGAAGAAGGACGCCGCATGCTCGAGTCGGCAGTACTGTCTCAGCCAGAAGAGAGCAAATTGAGCGTAATTCTCGTAAGCGAGGGAAGTAGGACGAATGACCTAGACTATCTCGTTGATGGCGTCGTGACACTCTCCGTTGGACAACTTGAGGGAAGAAGGACCAGAACCCTTGTCGTGAACAAACTTCGCGGACTCAGGATCCAAACCGTTCAAAGCTTGTTCACACTCGACAGGGGCCGGTTCACACTCCTACCGGAAACGGAACCCGTTGATAGCATTTCAAGGAAAGTGAAGGTCGCCGAGCCCATCATCCACTCCTCTACAGCGTATTCCACCGGAAGCTCCGACTTGGACGATATGCTCAAGGGTGGAATCGGAAAAGGGTCCTCGCTTCTCCTCGACCTAGATTCTAGCGTCTCTCCGCTGGAAATGAGGCTACTTCTGAGGATAATCTGTTCGAACTTCGTGAACCAGAATGGGGGATGCTTCATCATCCCAGCTGGCACCATAAGCTCTCAGAACGTCGCAGTGGCCCTAAGCAGATGCATTGGAGACAAGGCATTGAAGGAAAGGGTTAGGATAGCGGAATTCAACCCTGCTCTGCCTCCCGAGGAATGGAGACTATCGTTGGAGGGCAAAGTAGAACAAGACTCTCTCTCCTTTGCCAATTGCTGGAAACAACTGAATGCTGTCTCATCCTCCGTCGTACTGGCGTGCGACTTTGACAAAATTGATCAGGTCTACGGGGAAGACTTGTTCCTTGCAAGTCTTAGCGAGATGGGAGCGAGCATTCGTGATTCAAATGCGCTCATCATCGGTACGACTTCTCGGCCGACAAGGCTCAGGCAGGAATTTCTCAGAGTTGCTGACTATCATCTGAAAATGCAGGACGCTGGCGGCGTGCTAGTGATCTACGGCGTCAAGCCCTTTACGAATATTTACGGCGTCAAGTTCTCCTTTCAGAGAGGCTTTCCTATGCTGAATCTTAGCGAAATAGTTTGAACCTCAATCTATAGTCGAGCCTAAGTGACTCGGCTGTTCTTCACTAAACCGAGCATGACGCTGAATGTATACCTCGCATGGAAGCTCGACCTTTGTCCTCACTGGCCGGCGCCACCGATTATTTGCATGGGTGCCGCCCAGAGATTGCTCGCTATCGGTGACGCTAGCTCTTGTCCTTGACGATAACCTGATGAGCGATCGTATCTTTTACCGGTTCTTGAGCCAGAGCACCCGCAATCTGACCTTTGCCGTGGATCTTGCATATCAGTTGATCCTCGGCTTCTTCCAGTTCCGCGTCGAGTCCGAGACGGCTGAATAGGCCTTTGAGTGTGGCACCGTAGTATGCGGATGCGGCGCGGCCCAAGCTGTGTCTCAGAATTACTGTGCGGTTTTCCTTCTCCCCGAACTCTGAGTATACGAAGGAGTTGGAGTATTCCGCGCCTATCACCCTGAAGGTCTTGAGCACGGATTCTAGGTCGAACTTGTGGAAGTAGTAGAGAATGAATTCTACCACGACATCGTTTCCATTGGCTGCCCCCAGCCGCCTCGCATCGTCAATTGTCATGTATGACCAGAGCGTTTTCATGAGTCGAGGATCGCTTGTGACGAGTTTGAAATTGTCAACATATCTTCCCCACTCCACGTACCTTAGAAGGGCCCTGTTGACAAGCACATTGACCTCTATGCTGTGACCTTCTGTAAGCTTGTCGATCTTCTCACTCACGTCTGGGTCGATGACGAACGTTCGACGCGCACGCTTGGCCAAGGATACGTCCTAGTTCGGACAAACGATAAGGCTTGTAATAGGAATTGCTCAGCCGAGCGAGCGATAGTGTTGAGGGTGATATGGACAACGAATCAACAATGGTAGGGAGTGGGAGGCAGGAGTATGGAATATTCTTATAAATTTTTTTGTACAAGGAATTGAGAATAACTGATTCGCGTAACTGCGGAGCAAGGCCGATGAGAGCTAGCTAGGCGGGCAGTATCTCAATTTTTTGAATCTCTATCGATGCTGGCTGGCCGCTAAGATTCTTGCCCTTAACCAGATTAGACGACTCAATCGCTTTCAGAATGTCATACAGCGGAGCACCAACAATAGGGTCGACAAAGTCGCGGAATGCTTTCTTCTGACCCTTTACATTCCAAGTGATCACGGCCTTGAAACTTGGCGTGGGCGGGACATGCTCAACGCCATGTCTTGGTTGCTCTGTTACTTCCAGTTCATTTTCGATGTATCCTTTTACTCCCGAGTCGTTCAGCACTTGGAAGACCGGCTCCGATCCTTTGCTTTCTAGGACGTTGTAAATGATGCCGACCTCACCGGTCTTGGTGATTCTTACGTAATCGTTGATTTTCACTCGTTATCGACCAGACTATCTTTTCATGAAAAATGGAGGCTTCTCACCAATGGGTATCATAATGAAGAGTGTTGTTCCACATTTTGGGCACTTCATGTTACGACCGTTGAGTTTCTTGTCAAACTTCCCTGTCGCTACCATCTTTGTGCCACATGTCTCGCACTTAGGCACTGTTTCTTTGGGTTTGTTGTAAAAAACATGCTCTCCTTCCTCAATAGGTTGAGGCATCCATTCTATCCTGGACCTATTGTTTGTTCGAACGCCGTCTCGCTTAGACATCGTTCCAACCCGTAACCCAAACGATAAGCAGTGACTTAGAAATAGAGACTGTAACCCGTCCGAATCTTCGCCGGTCGGGAACGACCTGTTCAAGTCCTCATGTGAGATTTCGACTTTGGGACGTCAAAGGAGTACCCGCCCATAGACGACCTTTCATAGACGTGGGACTCTTTGGGAGAAACTGAACCATGCCCAACAGCATATCGACCTTACTGACCCGCAATCTTACGGACGTTTTCGGCGAAAACGATCCCGCACGTCGGCGAGCAGCCATCAACGAGATTTTTACGGAAGACTGCGTATTCTACGAGCCTGGAGGCGTTCATCGTGGTCGTGACGAGATCGACCGGGTTGCAGGCGAGATCAGGGCTACTCACCGTGACTTTCGGTACAGGCCAATTGCCCCGCCCGAGGAACTGGGAAATGGTGGACGCGTCCGCTGGATAGAAGGTCGCCCGGATGAGGCTCCGGTCTACGCGGGGACCGATTTTGTCATTGCTCGTGATGGACGAATCGCCGCGGTCTATCTCTTCTTCGACAAACTCCCTAACTAGCCAGCGGAACGCTTTCGAGGGAAGAACTGCCTGTAGGGAAGCAGGAGGCCGAGGAGACAGGCAAAGATGAATACTGCGGCTAGCAGGATCACGAAAGTGGATCCTGTCAACAGGTAAATATTGAGCTGAGCTGTCAATATTCCGATCGGGTTGGACCATGAAAGATACCAGGCCCACTTCTCGCCCTTCCGATAGCTCGTGAACGAGACGACCATTCCGAAGACAGCTACTCCAACCCCTGATATCCCGTCGTCAACCAGTATCGAGGATAGATAGCGAGCAACCTTCGGGTCTGAGACCAGCAACTGGCTCCAGGTTACGCCTGTCGAAGCCTGAATAGGGGTCGACGCGCCTGGAAGGCAGCCAATGCAGACATCCTGTAAACCTGGAATAAAGTCACGTCCCGAGAGAACCAGGTGCAGAATCCACATGAGGAATAGGATCAGCCACGCGTATCTTTCGTAAGCCCTCAAAGGCTCGATAGCTTTCATAGGGCTTTACCCGAAGGGTTTGCAGTCTAAAGGTTCTCCGGAGAACGAAGCCGACCTACCTCCCTATTTTCCCGTTAGGTTTTCAACATCTCCAACAAAGAGTCATTGTCCCGTCTAACCTCTCATGTTTCGCTTAAACTTCAGGCTAGGACATACTGAATTCTAGGGTTCTCTCTCGCTGCTATGTTTCTCGATAGAATGTCGATGTAATGAGAAACGTGGTTCTCATTTTGGCTTCTTCGCTTGGACGTTGCCCGGCGTTAAGATTTCAGTGTTGATGAACTTTCTGAACGAAGGGTCAAACCATAATTCCATCTCCTTTTCCTTCCAGTAGACGGGGAGCTTTCCTTGGCGAAAGGCGTTTTTCGTCCACTGTAGCCAACCTTCCCACTCGTTTTCACTCAGAATATTTCGCTCTTTCATGTGGTATGCATGAGCGCACATGAACAAGACGTAGTAGGCATATGGAATTTCCTCTGTGACTTCGTACGGGGGATCGTAGACCATTTTGATTAGCTTGGGGCTTTCAACTGAAAGCGCAATCAAAGAGTGAAGCTTTTCGTCGAGATCATTCAGAACTCTCGTTTCAAGGTCGAGACCCATAGTCTGAATCTGCTTGCGAGAAAAGTAGAGAGTAATGAGCAGAGTAGATATGATTGCGACAGTCTGTGCAAGACTGAGGACATCAGAAAATCCGAGGCTTACCATAACTATGAATCCCCTTCAGACCAATAAGAGACTGACGCTCGCACTCCGTTCAAGTTCGATCCCCTTACCGTTTCGCCCTTCAAACTATTTCGCCGCAATAACCGTCGATTCTTCTTCGACTAGTACACCGACTGGTTGAGCGATGTCTCTCTCTTCCTCGGGCAATCGTGTATCCTTGAACAGGAACCAGAATGCTGTGATGGCGGACACGTAGAGAACTGTTGCCACGTAGAAGGGCAGTGCTAGCATGCCCGCCCCGATCCATATCGCTCCGACAATCGAACTCAACGCGTTCGGGAGTCTCCAAAGCGACGCACTAACCCCCGACGCCATTCCTCGTTCCTCTGGCGATACTAGGCCCATGATGAGAGACTGTGATAATGGGTTCGAGAGATTCATCAAAAACACCCGGACGGTATAGACCGACGCCGCAATCCCGAAGCTCGGAGAGACCGGCACCATGAGCATGAAGAAAGTCGAAAGACCCTGACTAAGCACAATGGCACGTATGAGTCCAAACTTTCTCGCGAGTCTAGGAGACAGAAAGACGGCGACTGCGGTGAGGATGCTTGAGAAGCCGAGAACAGGTCCGCTGATCGCGTCTGTGATTCCATAAGCGTGGAAGAACCAGTTTGCCATAAGGGGGACGAAGAGTCCCGCGCCAATAGCGATCATAACGCTGTAAATGCTGAACCTAATCAGGACCCGGCCGGATTTTCTCGGAAGAAAGCCTCTCTTCACCGGCTGACCAAGGCTAGAATATCTAGGTGTCTCGCTGATTTTCAAAATGAGAGGTGTTACAGACAGTCCAAGCAGTCCGACGATCAGGTAGAGGATAATGTGAGACTGTGCTACGCTAAGTCCTAGGGTTTCTAGTGGGACCACTGAGGATATGGCAAATCCGCCTATTGCCCCGGCGACCCATCCTAGGAATGCTATGAGGGAGAATGCGAGCGTTCTCTTCTGGTCGCCCGCTTTATCAGCCAACAATGCACTTCCCGACACTGCGAAAGCCGCTTCGCCCGTACCCTCTACGACAGCCACTAGGAGTATGAGCGCGAGGTTCGTTGTCAATGCGAACCCGATTATGCTTAGGCTAGCGGCAATGTTTCCGAGAATCAGCATTCTTCGTCTTCCGAACTTGTCGGCGAGGATTCCGAGGGGGAAGCTGGCTGAGACTAGGGAAATGGCCATGACCCAGATGGTGACTCCCATCCAGAAGTTTGGAATACCCTGGACTTTCGGCAGAAAATACGAAAGGTCGGTGTAGATGAAACCGAAGACGATGCTTGGGACGAAGCTGAGATAGATTAGGAGGCGGGCCTCCCAGGGAATGCTTCGATACTCGCTGAAGATTGAAGGCAGAGAAGTCCCAGCCTATGATCAAACGTCAGTAATCTCTAGCCCGACTCAAAAGGATGTTCTTCAGCGTGCTTAGAATTCAAGAACTCGCCTAGAATAGGGCCCAGACCGCAGAACTGGGAGGCGTGTCCAATATTGCTTCTTCATCACGCTGAGACTGCTCCAATAAAGCGAGTTCGTAAAAACGGTTATTCGCCGATTCTATCCGCCAGAATCGACATTCTCGCCCGGAAAGGTTCCAGACAGAAATCGACCGCGCCCGATTATGAAAATAAATTTTCTCTCGCGACACAAGACCGCGAGACCCCGAGTCCAGCTTGGGACCTAGGGTAGGATTCCGCCCATCTTCATCTGTTCTATCAGACCCGGCTTTTTCGTGAAGATTCCCGCAGTAATCTCCAGCGCTCTCTTCATCAGTTCTTTGTTCTTCTGCATCTTTTTCAGCGCTCGTTTGTTCAATCGTTTTATCAGCCAGTTCTTGCTGAGCGCGTAGGTTGCAGTATAATGGGCATGCTGGCCTATCACGTCTGCAAACATCTTACGACTAGTCTGGTACGGAGCCAGCTTCGCCGCAGAAGTGTCCCCATTCTTGACAGCCTCTGAGATCACATCGGCCAATACTAGAGCGTCTTGTAAGGACAGATTGACGCCTTGTCCCGAGTGGGGATGGAATGTGTGGGCAGAGTCGCCAAGCAGTGCGACTCCGTGTCCTACCCATTTGTCGACTTTGATGAAGCTGGGCGTGAAGTAAGCCATCCTTGTCCATGCCGCCACAGACTGGAAGGCTTCTTCCAGCTCGGGAGCCGCCTGGATCACTTCACCCCGGAACTTTTCGACACCTTGCTTCCTCAAATCGTCAAAAGTTCTCTCCCCCACACTGTAGAAGAAGTAGCTCGCGTCAGGACCAGCGGGCATTATGCCGAGCATCTTTCCGGGCGCTTGGTATTGTCGAGCTCTATCCTTCAAGTCTCTGGTGGGTCCGATTAGGCCTACGAGGAATGAGTCGGAATATTTTTTCGTCTTTGTAGTCGCACCAATAGCATCGCGGACCTTTGACTGTGGCCCGTCAGCTCCAACTACCATGGAGGCACTAATGTTCGATGATTCACCTTCGATTTTGATACGGACCCCTTGGGCGGTTCCGTTGTCGAACAGGATCTCTTCGAATCCCGCGCCCCAAACCGTCTTCGCTCCCAAGTTCTCGGCCTTGTAGCCGAGAATCTGTTCGATGTCGACGGCATTTACTGTTGTGAGATAATTCTGAGGATGATCAAGAGCCGAATAATCGGCCTCAAGGAGAAGGTTACGGTCCCAGTCTTTGATCTCTAAAATCCTCTCAGGCGAGCCCATTCGTTGTATTCGGTCAAGTATTCCAATCTTATCGAGAGCCTCAAGACCATTGGGTTGTAGAGTGATTCCGCGGGGGACCGTGTCCGGATTCTTTCGACGATCAAGAAGAATAGTCGAGAGGCCTCTCTTCTGAAGCTCAAGCGAGAGCGCGATCCCCGCGATTCCGGCTCCGACTATGACTACGTCGGTCTTCTCTTCCATTTCTATACGCTCTGATTCGGAGAAACCTTGTTTTTAGGATGGTTAAAATGATGTGCGGCACTGATCGGACCAGGCGGGAATCAAGTCGAAAAAACCTTCTCGCGTAATTATCGATATGGACGGCGGAGTAGACGATGCTCTCGCCTTGATCGTCGGACTAAGGTCTCCGGAAATAAAAGTAGTCGGAATTACTTCCGTATCGGGTAACGTCCCGGTACATCAGGCAACGCAAAACGCGCTGAGAGTTGTCGAGCTTGTCGACCGACTAGATGTCTGGGTTGCTGAAGGGCTGGCGAAACCTCTAGCTCGGGATCCTATTCGAGCGTTCGATTTTCACGGCCGAGACGGTCTTGGCGATTCGCACCTTCCACGTCCCAAATTGCGGGTTGCAACCAAGGACGCATTGGAAATGCTCGGTGAGTCTCTATCTTCTTCGAAAAAACGTGGACTGACAATAGTCTGTACCGGCCCACTAACCAACATCGCCTCACTCTTGAAGAAAACCCCCGACGTCAAGAGACAGATTAGGGAGATCGTCATTATGGGTGGAGCTTACGGGATTACAGAATATGGTTTTGGAAACGAGACTCCCGTGGCCGAGTTCAACATCTTCTCGGACCCGGAAGCTGCAAAGGCCGTCTTTGAATCGGGCATCGAGCTAAAGGCGGTAGGACTTGACGTCACCACAATTCCTCGATTAGAACTGACGACAAGCGATTACTCGAGAATCAGAAAAGCGAGAGGTAAGTTTGCCAAGTTTGCGACGCGCATTCTCGGGCGAGGCATAAGGGTGTACGGACGGTTTACGCTTCACGATCCCATGGCCGTGGCGGTAACGATCAGTCCATCACTCTACGCATTCTCTGACTATCTTGTCAGTATCGAAACGAAAGGTGCGTTTACGAGTGGGATGACGGTCGCTGACCGACGTGCTTGGCTGCCAGCGAAGAGATTGTGGGGTAGCAAGATCATGGTGTGCGTAATGGTCGATCCGGGCTTCAAACCGTGGTTCCTAGAACGGCTGACAGCGGCCTGAGTGAAGGATACATCAAAAACCCGTTTTTCGGGTCCAATGTGATGTTTTAAAAGGTGAATATTCTGCTATACGTGGCTATGGGAAAGGAAATCGGCCACATAGAGCTATTGTCAAAGGATCTCATGGCTACCAAGAAGTTCTACAACAAACTCTTCGGCTGGAAATTCGAAATGTTCGGCGACCAGTACATGACATTCAAGACTACTCCGAAGGGAGTGGGCGGCGGCTTCATGCTCGGCAAGAAAGTCAAACCGGGAAGCACAACCCTCTACGTCAACGTCGACACCATACCGGCGACCCAGCAGAAGGCCAAGAGCCTCGGTGGACGCATCCTCAAGAAGAGGAAGTCTATCGGCGGCGGAATGGGCTACTGGGGAACCATCGGAGATCCGCACGGCAACGTCATCGGCCTCTGGAGCAAAAAGTAAACAGCTGTTCGTGGCCTAACGGTCAGCGAAGTAACACGCTATCGTAGCGTGTGGTATCAAACTCCCTTTTTTCATCGCATTCAAACCTCAGTATCGCATTGCACCTGACCCTTCTCAACAAAGGTTATCGAAAACCCGTCCTGCTACTCTTTTTCCTATCACCTCTAGCCGGCGAGGGACTTTCGGGATCAACTCCGCCTCTCGCATTCCTCAACCCGGGAGTTCTACTGCTCCTCGGCTCACTTTACGGCAGCGGAGCCTTGCTGGTGAGAGACTACGCTAGAAGATGGAAGAAGGGGTGGCGTTCGATCCTGATCCTCGGCGCAGCGTATGGGATCGTCGAAGAGGGAATAATGGTGCGGAGTTTCTTCAACCCATCGTGGAAGGATCTTGGCGTACTAGCGACTTACGGACGATGGCTCGGAGTCAACTGGGTCTGGGCTGAATGGCTCACGATCTTTCATGCTATCTTCAGCATCACGATCCCTATCTTCTTGGCAGAGCTGAGTTATGCACAGACTCGTTCTCAAGTCTGGCTATCGACTAAGTCGAGAGTCTTCTTCCATGGTCTCCTTGTCTTCTCAATAATTCTCGGGTTCTTCGCTTTTCCATACAACGCATCAGTCTTGGCCATTGCAGGCTGCGTTGCTGCGGTTGCCGTCCTTGGCTGGATTGCAAAGAGAATACCCAACATTGTTCCCTCTGAGCGAACACTTCGGGTCTCATGGAAACCGTTGGTTCTGGTCGGGGTCTCGGTGCCGGCCGTCTTCTTCTTTCTATTCAACACCGCGCTGATCCCTTTTGCGATTGGAACGATGATCCTTGGCGGGTTTCTGGTCCTTGGCTATGAGCGACTGCTAAGCCGCTGGGCAGTGAAGGGTTTCACGGATCTGCAGAGACTCAGTCTCATCGCAGGCGCTATAGGCTTCTGGGCCCTCTTCTTCGATTCAATCCTTGAATTAATCGGTAGACTTGGGACGAGTCTTCTGGGTCTTTCATTCGTGCTCTACATTTTCTTCCTACGAAAGAAGACTCTCGGGCGACTCGTCCCGACGCCTCTCCATGAACTTGGCGCTGAAGTCTCTAAAAGGGCAGAACCTGTCCCTAGATAGTGCAAAAACCGACGAAACTATCTGAGAAATTGAAAATTCGTTCAAAACTGCAACGGTATAGAATGTGTTAAATATTGTACGGAAGAGCAATCCGCTGACCGAAATTGGGAGAGAAACCGACTGCAGCAATGGTTCTTTCGCTAATAGGCGGAATATTCGTCATTCTGGGAGGAGTCTTCATAGCGTTTCTAGGGTCTGTAATTTCCTCATTGAGCATCGTCGGAACTGGAGGAGCGAGCAGCACACTCCTAGCTCTAGGGCTGGTCGGCATCATCTTTGGAATTATCATGATTCTCGGTGCGGTCATGATGTATTCGAATCCACAGTCGCATACCATGTGGGGAGCCATCGTTCTGGTTCTTTCAATATTGAGCTGGGTTGTTGCGTTCGGAGGGCTCTTCATCGGCTTCCTGCTCGGACTTATCGGTGGCATATTAGCGCTCGTTTTCAAACCGTCAATGGCCCCAGGCATGATGCCCGGTCAGCCAATGGGATCGTATCCAACCGGCGCCATGGGCCCGATGGGGACGGCTCCTCCACCAATGGGTGGGATGGGCATGACCTGCAAGAACTGCGGAGCTAGCATTCCAGCAGGCGCGACGAGATGCCCCTCGTGCGGCGCCGCCGTAATGTAGACTAGAGCAATGCAAAAACCTGCAAGACCCACTGGAGTAACTGTACTCGCGATTCTGTCTATTCTTGCAGGAATATTCTTCCTGCTAGGAGGCGCGGGCGCTATTACCGTTGGCCTTGTAATTGGAACGTATGCATCTTCTCAGATTTCGAGTTCCCTCGCAACTGCAGGATATCCAGGGCTAGCTTCGCTAGGTGCTGGAACAATCGCTGCAATTTTGACCGTAATCGGAGCGGTCTTGTTGATAGTAGGAATCCTATACCTAGCGGTGGGAGTCGGCTTCCTTGGAGGTAAGCCATGGTCTTGGACTCTTGGATTGATCGGATACATTATTGGAATCGTGCTTAACATCGTGCAGATCGCGTTTGGTGCTTATACGAACGCCATCGGCCTTGTAATCGGGATAATCATAGTATACTACCTAACTAGACCTCGAGTGAAAGCATTCTTTGGCAAGGGTGGAGCGATGCCCGCTGCTCCTATGCCTCAATCGCCTGGTAAGTAGCTCGTCGAGCGATCATAGCATCCGATGGCCTGTCTCTTTCTGGCCGGTTTGGCGTAATCTCGCTACGCTAACTTGAGACTGGTTACAGTCGGCTTAACAGACCGTACCTTTCCGAAATCGTCCCATGATGCAGAGGCCGTCTCGACCGGCCGGAGTGACTATACTGGCTATTCTAGAGATTTTGATTGGAATAGCTGGTCTACTGATTAGTCTCGCAATTATCGGACTATCAGCACTAGCCACTGCAATTCCAACAATTGGATCAATTGTCGGAACCATAGGACTGGTTATTGGAGGGATCGCGCTCTTCTTCAGTATGATCTGGTTTGCCACCGGGGTCGGATTTTTGCATGGTAGAGGCTGGGCGTGGACGCTTGGAATGGTTTTCAGCGTTCTTTCCTTGCTGGGGGCGGTCGCGGCTCTGGCGATCGGTGTGATTACTGGTGCTATTGTTGGAATTTTCTTCTGGTCGCTGATGATCTACTATTTGACCCGGAATCATGTGAAGGTCTTCTTCGGGAAAGGAAGTCTCCCCTTCAACCAGTCTTATCCTGTGGCTTATCCGTCTCGACCCGGTTTTCCCCAACAGCAGTTTGCTACGAGCATTCCAAGCTATGCTTCATCCATGCCCCCGGTGTTGCCAACCACTCCAACTTTGCAGATTGTTGGATCCTCAACTCCAACTTCTCAAGTAGCGAATAGCCCCAACGGCGGTGGTTCAGGCTCTGCGACGGGTCCGAAGGCTCTCGTCAGCTGCCCCTACTGCGGGAGTAGACTGACATTGGGGTCGCCGAAGTGCCTGATCTGCGGAGCAACCGTCTGACTAAAATAGCAAACCAGACGATTTCAGACTATCCTCGTAGAGTTTTCTCGGCTAGGCCGAGGGCTGACACTGTCGGAGACTGGATTATTCTGCCTGACTGCAATAGCTTGTACGCTTCTTCGATGGATATGACTTTGGTTTTCATGTGTTCGTAGGGCTCTAGCTTCAGGCTTCCTTTTGTCAATCCGTTCGCTAGGAAGACGTGAACTTTCTGAGGTGACATTCCAGGAAGAGTGTGTAGCCAGCCGAGTCCCTTCCATGATCGAGCCGAGTAGCCCGTCTCCTCCTTCAGCTCCCTTCGGGCACATGTCTCTGGGGATTCGCCGTTGTCGAGTCCGCCGGCGGGCAGTTCGAGCTCCCAGCCTTGTATAGGATGCCGGTAGTTCCAGACGAACACTAGACGCTTCTTGTCAAGAACCGGTACTATTACGGAGAAGTCGGGGAGAAGTAGACGGAGAAAGTTGGTCCGGAAGCCTGCTTTGGAGACTATCTTGTCTCTGTAGAGTTCTACGTTTCCAGCTTTGATCAGTTTCTTGGATCCGATGGTCTTCCATGGTTTCGGGTTTTTCTGAAACTTTGGAACTTGTCTAGCCAATTGTTTCGTCTCCTGGGGATCTAGTCGAGTATCGCTATTTGTTTGTTAGGAAATCGCCTGGAATAAGCCCTGATCGCAGATCGGGGCAGCCGATTTGACCTAGCCGCATTCCGCGTGTTCATCCCCCCGCATTAACCTGCATGACGAAAACAGCCGACTCGCTGATTCTGCATCAATAACGAAATTCTAACCCTACAATGGCTTCAACTGGCGAGACCTCTAGTCGAAAATCTCCGGAGCGTGTTACCTCGCGACACAAACCAGCTCTTTGGAACAAGATTCTCGAATAAGCGGATAACGAAAACGGGCAGATGGGCCCGTACTGCCCTTCGTCAGCCCGTTTCGCAAGCGTGAAAGGGCCCCACCGACGATAGGAAACACGCTTAGACCGACCGAAAACAAAATTTTTCCCGAGCCGTATCGACCTGAAACATATTCTGCGGCAGTGATAGCGGGTTAGAGAATCGGTGGTTCCTTGTAGTCTCCGAACACTTTTCGGCCGACGTCCATGATCTCGCCCAGGGTCGCGTATGCTCTGACTGCTTTGATTATGGGATACATCGAGTTGGCTTTCTCGTCCTCGAACGTCTTCCGCAACTCTTCCAGTGCGTTTTGCACCTTAGCATTGTCGCGGGTTTCTCGGACCCGGGCCATTCTCTCGACCTGGCGTCTCTGAGCCTCCTCGTTGATCTTCAACGTCTCGATCGGCTTCTTCTCCTCAACCTGGTACCGGTTGACTCCGACAATGATCCGTTCTTGTTTCTCGAGCTCTTGCTGATACCGATAAGCGGTTTCCGCGATCTCGCGTTGTAGGAAGCCGGTCTTGATCGAGTTCAACAATCCTCCAGCCTTTTCGATCTTGTCGAAATACTCGAACGCTTTCTCTTCCATCTGGTCAGTCAACCATTCGACATAGTAGGACCCGCCGAGTGGATCAATAGTGTCCGCGACACCCGTCTCCTCCGCTATGATCTGCTGTGTCCGCAATGCGACTGTCGCCGCTTGTTCCGACGGCAGCGCCCAAGCCTCGTCGTAGGAGTTGGTATGCAACGACTGGGTCCCGCCTAGCACAGTAGCCAAAGCCTCGATCGTAGTCCGGACAATATTGTTCAATGGCTGTTGCCAGGTCAATGAGGCGCCAGAATTCTGAGCATGCGTCCGCAACAGCAATGATCTCGGATCTTTAGCCTTGTACTTCTCCTTCATCACTCGCGCCCAGATCCTCCTCGCTGCCCGGAATTTCGCGATCTCTTCGAAAAAGTCCATTCCACAGTTCCAGAAGAACGACAAGCGCGGCGCAAAGTCATCAACGTCTAGTCCGGCTTCGATTCCGAGATCAACATATGCGAACCCGTCTGCTAATGTGAATGCCAGCTCTTGGACCGCGCTGGAGCCCGCCTCGCGAATATGGTAGCCGCTTATGCTGATGTAGTTCCACTGAGGCATCTCCTTACTACAATACACCATCATGTCCCGAATAATTCGAAGATGAGCCTCGGGCGGAAACGCCCACTCCTTCTGCGCAATATACTCCTTCAAAATATCCGCTTGGACGGTCCCGCGGAGCTGCTTCGGTTTTACTCCTTGTCTCTCGGCTACTCCAACATACATTGCCGTCAAAACAGAAGCGGGAGCGTTGATCGTCATGCTCGTGCTAACCTGGTCTAGAGGGATACCTTCGAGGAGAATCTCCATATCCTTGAGCGAGCCGACCGAGACACCGCATCGGCCCACCTCACCCTCGGCGCGCGGATGATCAGGATCATACCCGTACAGTGTGGGCATGTCGAACGCGATGCTCAAACCGGTCTCACCATGCTCGAGAAGATAGTGGAGTCGCTTATTCGTGTCCTCAGGAGTGCCGAATCCCGAAAACATGCGCATCGTCCAGGGACGACCCCGGTACATGGTCGGATAGACCCCTCGCACGTAAGGATACTCGCCAGGAAAACCGGTCTCGCCGATCTCGTCGTGATATCCTACATCGTCTGGCGTGTATAGTCGCCCGATCGGAATGTTCGACGGGTTCCGGACGTCTTGCTTCAGCTCTGGACTGGTCCGCGTCCAGTCTTTCACCGTCTTCTGTTCCCAGCGGGTTTTCTGCCGTCTGACCTTGCTAAGATAGGATGAGTTGAACGTTGACGGTCTCGTCTTGTGTGTCTGCTTGATCTCGGCTAGGACTCTCTTCCAGTAACCTTTTGCCAAAACTTTCACGGGACAGTATCATGGCGTGGTTTTTCCTATTTCTCCATTATCTCCCTTGACAATCTCTGAACGTTGAAATACGCTATAGGAGCGAGGCCGGGCCGAGACGTTGCTTTGGTATCTGAGCTGGCCTCGAGAGTGTTGAAGGGTGATCACCAGGCTCTCGGCAGAGCAATCTCACTCGTCGAGGACGGTGGCGAGGAGGGTCGCAGACTGATCCGGGACCTCTATCCCCGGACGGGCAAGGCTTTCACGGTCGGCATTACGGGTCCTACGGGCACTGGGAAGAGTACACTGGTCGACAAGACGATCGAGGAGTACCGGAGAAGAGGCAAGAGTGTAGGGGTGCTCGCTATCGATCCTTCAAGCCCTTACTCTGGGGGGGCGTTGTTGGGTGATAGGATTCGGATGATGGATCATAGTCTGGAGAAGGAGGTGTTCATCCGCAGCATGGCCTCCCGGGGCGATGTTGGCGGCCTAGCCCGAGCAGCCAGGAACACTATACGAGTGCTCGACGCGGCTGGAATGGATATCGTGATCGTCGAGACGGTCGGAGCGGGCCAGACCGAGGTTCAAGTAGCAACAGCTGTCGATGCGACCGTTGTGGTGTTGATGCCTCAGCTCGGGGACGAGGTTCAAGCGTTCAAGGCCGGCTTCAACGAGATCGCAGACATATTCGTGGTTAACAAGGCGGACATTGTCAATCCTGCAAAGACAATGTTCAATGTCGCAAGCGGTGTTCAGGAGAAGGATGGATGGCGGCCTCCCGTACTCAAGACAGTGGCGCTGAAAGGGACCGGAGTCGCGGCGCTTGTTGATACTCTTGAAAAATTTGGAAAGTTCTTGGACGAACATGGGCTAAGAGAGGAGAGGTTGAGACGGCGGCTGGAGACGGAACTGGTCGAGGCCGCGTTTTCAGACTTTTACAATGAGACGGTAGACCGCCTAAAGCACGAGAAACAGTGGCGTCAGCTTTTCGGCCAAGTCTCAAAGAAAGAGTTGGACCCGGAGACAGCCGCTGGCAAACTTGTGAAGATCATAGCAAGGCTGGATGCGTCACCAAATGCCTAGCAACGTGACGACTGACTCGGGGATACCCGTTAAGACAGTCTATGCTGCTCGTGATGTCCCTGCGAAATGGACCCGTTCCATCGGAAAACCCGGCCAGTATCCGTTTACGCGCGGCATCTATCCAGGAATGTACCGGGACCGGCTTTGGACGATGCGCCAGTACACCGGCTACGGCTCGGCGCGGGAGACAAACCGGCGCTTCAAGTATCTAATCTCTCACGGGGAGACCGGGCTCAGCACAGCGTTCGACCTTCCCACACAGCTCGGACTGGACTCTGATTCTCCGCGGTCCCAAGGCGAGGTGGGCCGAGTGGGGGTTGCGATCAGCAGCATCGACGACATGAGACGACTCTTCGACGGCATAGATCTCGGACAAGTCAGCACTAGTATGACGATAAACTCTACCGCTCCAATCCTACTCTCGCTCTACGCAGCCGTCGGAATAGAACAGGGAATAACACAGACAACGCTTCGAGGAACTACACAGAATGACGTTTTGAAAGAGTACATTGCCCGGAATACCTACATCTATCCACCGGAAGCCTCGCTCAGACTAGCGGTCGACATTATCGAGTACTGTGCCCGAAAGATGCCTCACTGGCATCCCATCAGCATAAGCGGCTATCACATCCGCGAATCCGGCGCAAACGCTGTCCAGGAGCTTGCGTTCTGTTTTTCGAACGCGATCGAATACGTGGAAACTGCAATTGCCCGCGGGCTCAAGGTTGACGATTTCGCGGCCCAGCTCTCATTCTTCTTCGCGTGCAGGAACGATTTTCTCGAGGAGATTGCAAAGTTCAGAGCGGCCCGCAGAATATGGGCGGGCATTATGAAGAACCGTTTCAAGGCGCGGAATCCTGAGTCCGCGAAGCTTCGTTTTCATACGCAGACGAGTGGGGAGACCTTGACTGCGCAGCAGCCTGACAATAATATTGCCAGGGTTGCGATCCAAGCCTTAGCCGGGGTCCTAGGCGGGACCCAATCGTTGCATACGAATTCGCGGGACGAGGCGTTGGGCCTTCCCACCGAGGAGTCGGTTAGGATCGCGTTGCGGACGCAGCAGATAATCGCCTACGAGTCCGGGGTCGGACGCACAGTAGACCCTCTCGGAGGAAGCTACTATCTCGAACAGTTGACAGAGACGATCGAGGAGAAGGTAGGCGATTTGATGGAGACTGTTCGAAGGCTTGGTGGAGCGAGGAAGGCGATCGAGTCCGGATTCGTCCATCGGCAGATCCAAGAGAGTGCTTACGAGTTTCAAAGATCGGTAGATGAGGGAAGGAGCATCATTGTCGGGGTGAACCGTTTCAAAGAAGATAGTCCGGAGAAGGTGAAGATTCAGCAGATCGATCCAAGTATTGAGAGGCTGCAGGTTCGACAATTGAAAAAGTTCAGGAAACAACGGAGCAGCGTGAAAGTGAATAATGCTCTTGCCAAACTCGCCAGCTCCGCACGGAACGACAAGAACCTCTTGGACGATATCCTACGAGCGGTCCGTTCTGAGTGTACCGTGGGCGAGATCAGCGATACCCTGAGAGACGCGTTCGGCGAGTACCGGGTCAGCCTCGAAATATAGACAGTTTCACTCTCCTCAGTTCAGAAAAGGGCGCGAAAAAAGCATTCTTTTTTCGAAAAATTTTCGAAAGCTGTGCACGCGCGCACCGGCGCCAAACCAGAACCGCAGTTCTGGATGCTTGTAGGTTTAGGCGTTCAGGAACAGCCACGTCCCGTTCGCTTTAGCGACAACCTGGTTCTGCTCGTTCGTGAGCACTGCCTCCGCGAAAGCTACCCGTTTTCCACGTTTCGCCACGGTCCCCTCAGCCCGTAAGGGTCCCTTAATGTGAGGTCGGTAGAAGCTGATCTTCATCTCCATTGTCGTAAAATCCTCCTGAGGCGCTATCGTCGTGGCTATGGCTATGCCCATAGCCGCGTCCGCAATATCGGCCATTATGCCCCCGTGCATAGTCGCCGACATGTTATGATGCTTAGGATCAACCGTCATCTCGACCAGTGACCGTCCCTCAGACAATTCTACTATCTTGATACCTAGGGTCTTTGTGGCCGGGCTTGGATAGGTACCGTTCTTCCAGGCATCGTAGACGACCTTCTTCACGCCCTTCATGCTGAGCCCAGCCTTCTCCTCGGGGTAATATTGGTTCGGCCAGAGTGTTCAACCTTGAAGATTTATCTCGGGACGATATGGCGCTAGGTCTTAGAATTGTCGAGTCAAAGCAAGTCTGATTCGCGCCGGGACGTTAAGGCGGCGGTCGAGAAAATTCGCCAAGACATTAGCCATGCCTCAAAAGACCTCGCCTCAGCAAGCAAGAGCTTCGTTGAATCAACCTCCAAGTTCGTTCAGGATGTTAGCCCTAAGGTCTCCGCTACGATAGACGAAGGCCTTGAGAAGGCATCTGAGGGGTTCAAGCGCACTATGACGACCATCGATACCCAGACGAAGCCTCAACAGGTCAAGCTCTTGCAAGCGTACATGTCGTTCCTGTCCAAACAGGTCGACGCGATAGAGAAGAGACTCAAGAAGATCAACGAATAGCCTGTATGGCGCGACTGGCGTGCCCTAGGTTCCTAGGCAAAGGAATAACGCCGCTTTCACAGTCACATCTTAATATCTAGTAATCCGCCGAGCCTCCAACCACTTCGAAAGTCGAGTTCCTTCAGGATACTTGATCGCAATCCATGGCGCAGAGACGAGGACGACGACTCAGGCGTAACATCGGCATCCTCGGAAACTTCGCCTTCGGATACGCTGACGTCGCCGAGGGCATATACTTCACACTCGGACTAGTAATCATCTACGCAGGCGCAGCAGCAACATTCGCCTACCTCTTCGCCACAATCGCCTACGTCCTGACAGCTCTCTGCTACGCGGAACTCGCCAGCCTATACCATGTTGCAGGGGGAGCATTCGTCTATGCCAGGAGAGCCTTTGGACGAAACGTCGGCTTCCTCGCTGCCTGGGCACTGCTACTAGACTATGTTGTGACGACGGCAATTTCTGCACTGGCAGCAGTCGGCTACTTGGGATACTTTATTCCCGGACTAGACTCTCCCCTAGTCATTGGGCTGGCCACGGCGGCAGCCATTATTCTGCTGATGGGCGTCAATATCCTTGGGATATCCGAATCGGCCAAGTTCTCCTACTTCCTCGTCCTCTTCAACCTCGCTGGAATCGCCCTGGTGCTCATAACCGGCTATCTCTTCTCTTTCAAGTCCGGATTCAACATGATACACTTCGGAACCTCGCCGACCTATCCTAACTTTCTCTACGCGATCACAATCGCAATGTCGTCATATCTCGGAATCGAGGTGATCAGCCAGAGCGCTGGTGAGACTCGTAGGCCTGCCAAGAATATTCCGAGAGCCGTCTTCCTAATCAGCGCTGCCACGGTGATAGCCACGCTCGCCGTTTCAACGTTAGCAGTGGGCGTGAGAAATGTTCAGGATTTTGTGAGCAACCCTACTAGTGTCAATGATCCTGTGGCGTTCCTGGCGCTAGCTTTGCCGAACGGGCAGATTCTGGCCGCGCTTGCATCGTTTCTCGGAATCTCTGTCCTCTTGGTTGCGTCAAACGCTGGAATAGTCGGCGCCTCGAGAATAACCTATGCGATGAGCGAGGACGGCGCAATACCAAGATTGTTCGGGAGACTTCACAAGAAGCACAATACTCCCTTCATTTCTATAATCATTTTCTCGGCTGTCTCGGTTGCCATCGCGTTCTCGGGCCAACTCGATCTGGTGGCGCAGCTGTACAATTTCGGAGCTTTGCTGGCTTATGTTATCGTCGGACTGAGTCTGATCTCTCTCCGGAACAGCGACAGGGCACTCTTCCGACCCTTCAAGACGCCTGGGAGCATAACTATCAAGCCCTTCTGGAGAAAGAACGGTACTGGAACAGAAGACCGCTACGTTGTTCCGATTATCGGCGTCCTATGCGTGGTCGCAGACCTCACCGTCTGGCTCCTTGTCGTCATTCTCCACCCGCTGGGCAGGGTGTTTGGCAGCGCCTGGATGGGCCTCGGACTCTTGATCTTCTTCGCCTATACGAGAATCAGAAAGGAACCCGCTACTCCCGAACCTTCCTTAGCTTGAAGCGAGCTCAGAAAGGAGCTGATAGAACTTTTTCTGAACGTCAGATATTATCTGGTCGCGTTTGGCAGGATTCGCAATCTGCATGAGAAGGACGAGCCTTGTTTCTGACGGTGATACCTGGGTGACTCGGACTTGAGGCGTGGAGTCTGGAAGTAGATCCACCTTCATATCATCAGCGATTCCTAGGAGAAACTCCTCTATCTTCTTCAGATTGATCTTCGTCTCTACTGTGACCGGAATCTGGACCCGTAGACCACCTGAGCGTGTCCTGTTGACGATCGGCCTCTTCAAAAGGGCTGAGTTTGGAAGGACTACTATTTCATTGTCCGGGGTCAGAATCTTAGTCTGTATGAGATTCCTTTCCAAGACCCGTCCATAGTAGCCTTGGACCTCGATCCATTCTCCGACCTTGAACGGCTGATAAGTGGATACGAACTGGGACGCGGCCATGTCTGTCAGAATGTTCCGGTAGGCAACGATCATTGTGACTCCCCCGAGGAAAAGGAGGAGCAGTAGGAGAGCGATGCTTACGTTGAGCGTGTTCAGTATGATGATCACGCCCAGTATCCAAATCGCCCAGGACCCGATCTGTTGCAGACTGGCAATGAGCCCGGAGGGGATCGTTCCGGCTATCCGGGTGATGATTATCCTGTAGAACCGGACGACGAGATAGGTGAGTAGAAAGATGATGACTACGGTTATGATCTGTACCGCGAGGGGACTCGTGAACAGCGCGACTAGGTCGAATGCCACTCTGGTCTCGCGTTCCTCTAAGTCTTAGGATGTTTCGCTTGATCTTAAGAGTTCGACTGTCTTAGCGACAGAGGGCGCATCTCCCAGAAGCAGGACCTTGTCCCCTGACCTTAGTTCTAGCTCAGGGTCCGGGAACACATAGGTGTCGTCACGGGTGACCAATGCGACCCGGCATTTCTCCGGCATCTGAATCTCATGGATCTTTTTTCCGATGAGGGTAGCGTTCAACGGTATCGTTGTCTCGGCGACTCGTAAATCCAGCTCGGGTCTATAGATGAGCGTCGTGGCCCGGTCTCTCGCGAGGAGATTCTCAAAGTCTCGAAGCGCGAGCTCTACGGGACAAATTACAATGTCGGCACCTGCTTCGCTGATTCGCTGTTTGTTCTTGGGGCTGTTGGCTACTGTAATAATTCGTGGGACGCCGAACTCTTTCTTGGATTGCCGGGTAATAGCAAGATTAGTCCTATCATCTCTAGTGGAAACCAGTAGGAGGTCCGCTTGAGAGGCTTCGGCTTTCTTCAGAACCTCAGGCTTCGACCCATCCTCATTCAGAATCGTCGCGTCGGATATGTCTGAAACTTCACGGCACCTTTCCAGATTCTTCTCTATCACGGTCAGCTGGTTATCATCACTTGTAGAGAGGTATCGGATCAGATGCATTCCTATTCGGCCTGCTCCGATGATTAGGACTCTCAAGCTCAGTCCACGCCTAGAATTGTTTTAGACACAGTCTAACCTGATGGAACGAGTTTCTTTTCAGAGTCGCTTGTAATAAGCTTCAGGTCCCGCCGAACCCTCAATATATCACACAAAGGGTTCCATATAATGAGAATAAGCTCTCGTCAGCGGAAAATGCCGTGATTGAACATGAATCGGACGAATTCGACCGTACAGGGTACAGAATGAGTTAGTTGGGTTTGTCAGTGCACAATATGAGTATAAGAAAAAACCCAAGAGACGGCTAGAAAATACGGGGCTAGGGGCATGTCGCATGACCCTGGTCCAGTTTCAGGTTTCTACCGCTCGGCTAGCCGACATCGATACCGTGCTGGGAATTCTCGACGAAGCAACAATCTGGCTTCGGAATAATGGAATACACTGTCTGGAAGCCGGGAGAATTCTCACGTCAGATCTTTCTCGAACAGATCTCTCGCGAGGAAGTACACCTTGGACTAGTCGAAGGCGAACCGGCTGGAACATTCATTCTCCAATGGGCCGATCCATTATGGTGGGGGGAACAACCGGCCGACGCGGGCTACATTCACAAACTCGCGATACGACCCGCCTATGCTGGACGAGGTGTCGGGCTTCTGATGCTAAACTGGGCCGAGAAAAGGACCAGGACCCTAGGGAAGAGGTTTCTGAGGCTAAACTGTATGGCTGAAGATCGGAAGATTCGCGACTACTACGAGAAGGCTGGATTCAGATATCTACGTGATGTTCAGGGGACTAAGGCGTTGGCCAGTCTATACGAGAAGGCGCTGTAAGCACCGGGACTGTCACGATCCTTTAATGATATTTTTCGACACTAGTAGCCGCATGATCTCCGAGCTGCCCTCGCCTATCGTATTCAGTCTAGCATCCCTCCAGTGACGGTGAACATCGAACTCGTCAGCATAACCATATCCTCCATGTATCTGAATCGCCTCGTCACAGACCTTGAGACACCGCTCGCTGGCGAACATCTTCGCCTGGGCCGCCTCAGACTCGAACGGTCTTCCACGGTCCTTCACATGAGCCGCGCGGTAGACCATCAACCGCGACGCGTTGATATCAGTCAACATCTCAGCAAGCTTCGCCTGTATCATCTCGAAGTCCGACAGAGGCTTACCAAACGCCATCCGGTCCTTGCTGTATTTCACAGCCTTGTCGAAAGCAGCCCGAGCTATGCCAGTGCTGATCGCACCAACCGTCACTCGTCCCCCGTAGAGCATCTTCTTCGCATACTCGAAACCCTCACCCTCAGTTCCTACAAGGCTCTCTTTGGGCGCGTGCGCGTTCTCGAAGACAACTTCCGCGGTGACAGACCCCCTGTAGCCCAACTTCTCGATGTGCTTGCTGGACTTTGCAAGCTTCGCATCGACCAGGAACGCGGACGGACCCTTCGGCGTCTTGGCGAATAGGAAGTAAAGGTCGCAGTATCCGCCGTTCGTCGTAAACATCTTGGTCCCGCTAATCACCCACTGTCCACCTTCTAGATGAGCGGTAGTCGCTAGGTTCCGAGCGTCAGAGCCAGCACCTGGTTCCGTTAATGAGAAGCCCGCAAATTTTTTGCCACCGATCATCTGAGGAAGAAACTCTTTCTTCTGGTTTGGATTGCTAAACTGGCGGACCCCTTCACAACATGTTCCATGGATCGCGAGGGACAATGCCGTGCTAGCGCATGCTTTCCCACACATCTCCATCGCAGCGATATAGATCGGCCATGGAAGCTCAAGCCCCCCGAATTCCTTTGCGAAGCCCATGCTGGTAAATCCCTGTTCAAACAATTTCCGAATATTCTCACGCGGAAACTCCGCCTTCACATCTATCTCGCGCGCGGTAGGCTCGATCTCCTTCTCGAAAAACTCTCCAAGCGAGTCTAGGATCAGAAGATAGTCCTCAGACGCGTGCCCATACATCATCTCAACCAGTTCTTTTTGTTCGGGAACTAGAAATCCCATTGACGCTCTTCCTCCGAGGGTTTCTTGAACCGTTTAATCCTTAGTACAACACGTTTTTCAGCACCGCGGATAACGCTCAAGTAAGGTTCGAGATGCAGCTGGCGCGCGACAGAAAGAGGACTCTAATCGTCCTGGTCCTCGCTGTCTTAACCCTAACCTCTCTATTGTCGCTTCACGGGAGCCAAGCTGCAACTTCGAATTCTGCGGTTTCAGGACAACCTCTCCAGATACGAGAAGGACCTATAGGACCGACACACGCGGCGACTGGAGGACCCTACTGGTTCCAGCAAGGTGGAAGCAGTGACAGCAACACCTACTACAGTGTTGGCGCAAGGGTTAGGATAAGAACAGTTTACGATAATGTGAACAACGATGCTCACTCCTACTGGGTAGGAAGCTTCCTCGCTAACGGTGCGTTTGTGCAAGTAGGATATCTAAACACGTTAACAACCACAAACCAGTACTACTGTTGCGCTTGGTTCTACGAATCTTTTCCGTATGGAAATGACACATCGCCTCCATTCATCGGCCTTCCAGGTTCTGCCGGGCCGATCGGATCCTGGCATACTTACTCAATGAACTACAATGCAAGTTTCGGCGTCTGGTCATTCTATATGGACAACCAGTATCTAGGATCTACTCCATCAGCTGGACAGAGATACTACATAGGCTCAGGATCCGGAATTGCCGATACAGGGATGCATTCCGTAGCAGCTCTTTCCGAAGTCGCCCAGACTTACGATACCACGGATATCATCGGCCCAGCCGAGTTTTCAAACTTTCAGTATGAGACCACCATAAACTCTTGGAAGCCGGTTCCGAATGGACTAGTCCACATAGGATATGGTGACAACCCACCCTCAAACGCTCCCGCCAATCCTTACAGCGTCGCCGAAATTTCGGGAGCGCAGAACGATTTTCTGACCGGTAGCAAGATGACCTATCCAGGGACCGACCAGTGTGGGAATCAAGCAGCAAAGGGCGCAGATCTGTGGGCAACAACTCTTACATGCATCGGGGGAAACACCGAATCGTTTTCCTTCGTGGCTGTTGATGGAAGCAAAATCACTCCAACTTGGATATCGCTAACCGATTCAGGAGGAAGACAGATCTTCTATACAGACTATCAAAACTACACCGGAATATCTGTTCCAAGCCCTTCTCCCCGTCAATGGACGGTTGACTATGTCTCCTGGCACGGAGTCAACGTTGCAACCAGTCAGGTAGTCAACATGTCGATGCCAAGCCAGGTTTTCCTCTCCCAGGTCTTCTCTATTACACTTGCAGTTGTCGGCTACATCTATTCGCTGCCAGTCAACAATGCAACAGTCATCATGTACCTGCCTGACTCGACCAACCAGACAGCGAGGACCAACAGCAACGGTGAAGGAGTCTTCACCCTACTTCCACCTTCAAGCTACTCGATCCACATCAAAGTTCCATATGGAATAGCATCGAACCAAGTGCAAAACCTAACAGGGCCCGGCTCTGTAGTTGCGAAGGTCTTCAGCCTGCCCGAACTAATCACAATTATTGTGCCTCCAATATTCATCGCAGTCTTAGCATCGATTCTCATTGTAAGAAAGGAACAGAAACGCCAAGCAATGATCCGGGCGCAAGCACCAACGCAGCCAATGATCGGTCCTTCATTCTGCATGTCCTGCGGACAATCTCTCTCTCCAGGGCACAACTTTTGCACCAACTGTGGAACGCCTGTCCGTATGATCGTCCCGTAGGAATTACTCTCCGCGCGGAATCCTTATAGTGAGCAATTCATCGCGCGTTTTTCCAGTGATTTCTTGCCGTTACAGGTGGGAATTGTCGGCGTAGGATACGCAGGCTTCGACTCGATGACTCCCGGGCTCTCCACTCGAGAGTTGATGTTCGAAGCGGCAAGCCGAGCTTACGAGGACGCGGGAATTGACCCGCGAAAGGATGTTCAGAGCTTTGTCTGCTGCACCGAGGATTTCTGGGAAGGGATTAGCATCACGGACGAGTACATGCCAGACCAGCTGGGCGCCGTGCTCCGGCCTTTATGCACTATCTCCTCTGACGGAATAATAGGACTAGCTACCGCGTGCATGCATATCATGTCCGGTGTCGCCGATGTGGCAGTTGTTGAGTCTCACAGCAAGCTCTCGGACGTCTTGAACCCAAGCGAAATCATGAGTTTTGGATTCGATCCCGTCTACACTCACAACCATATCGACGTCGACCCGCGTTTTCTGGCCGGTATGGAAATGGCTCGATATCTCAAAGACTCCGGGACGAGGAGAGAAGACTGTGCTCAGGTAGCTGTCAAAAACAAGAAGAACGCTCTATCCAATCCGCGAGCGGTCCACGCTGCAAGCCTCGACAAGAAAACAGTAATGGATTCCCAACCGGCAGCGTCTCCATTGACCGAGCTTGAGTCCAGCAAGGGAATCGACGCGAGCATCGTGTTCGTCCTAGCATCGGCGAAGAAAGCGCGGAAGCTCGGAGATCATACGGTCTGGATCAGAGGCATCGGGTGGAGTTCGAATACGCCCGTCGTTGAGGATCGCGACTTCGGCTGGGCCGATTACGTGGAACAGGCGGCATCACGAGCCTACAAGATGGCTGGAATTGGAGTTCCAGCGAGCTACTTCAGCCTAGCAGAAGTTGACGACACTTACTCTTACAAGGAATTGCAGAGCATCGAAGCGCTCAAACTGGTGAAGAAGGGAAAAGCAGGCAGAATGCTAGAGTCAGGTGCGTTCGACCATGATGGCCGATTACCCGTGAACGCGTCAGGCGGCTCACTGGGAGTCGGACACCTTCTCGAAGCAACAGGACTTCACCGAACACTGGAAGCAGTCCTACAGCTACGCGGCCAAGCAGGAAGCCTCCAGATTCCAAAAGCGAAGAAAGCACTGGTCCAGAGTTGGAGAGGATTACCGACCGCCACAGGCGCTGTCGCGGTGCTGAGCAACTAGGAGCGGGTCGAAAAATGAAGAGACGAGTCGCAATCATCGGTGCGGGAATTACTCTGTTCCGACGGCGCATGCTAGAATCCCCGAAAGAATTGTCATTCGAGGCCTCAAGAATGGCCCTAGACGCTGCGGGACTGACGCTGAAGGACATACAATCAGTCGTTTCCGGATCCGCCCCAGACGCCTTCGACGGAGTTCACATGAAAGGAGAATACTACCTAGACGGAATGGGTGCAATCGGCAAACCTCACCAGCGCGTCTATGTTGGAGGCGGAACCGGGGTCTTCACTCCAATCGGAGGATGGTGGAACGTCGCCTCGGGAATGTATGATACTTGCCTCTGCGTCGCGGAAGAGAAAATGTCTCCATTGCACCCGCATCCGCAGTACGCATTCTGGAGCATATTCGACCAGATACTCGAGCGTCCACTAGGCACTACTCTGCTCTGGATATTCTCGCTAGAGATGCGACGGTACATGCACAAGTACGGAATCAAAGAGGAAGAGATCGCCGAAGTCGCAGTCAAAAACAAGGGAAACGCGATTGATCATCCCTGCGCCCAGCTTGGAGCCAAGATCACAGTTGATGATGTGATGAACTCAGAACCAATCTGCTCCCCGGTCAAACGACTCGACGTAAGCCCACCAAGCGACGGCGCAGCGGCGGTGATTCTGGCCTCGGAGAAGGTTGCGAAGAAACTTACCGACGAACCCGTATGGCTGGACGGCGTCGGCTGGACTCTCGACTCGACGCACTGGACCAACCGCGATCTAGCATATCCAGAGTATGTAGAGAAGGCTGCGAAGATGGCGTACAAAATGGCCGGCATAAAGAATCCGCGTAAAGAGATCGATATTGCCGAGCCTTACGATCCGTTCGACTACAAAGAGTTGCACCATCTGGAGGGATTGCAACTGGCTGGCAAGGGAGAGGCTCCCAAGATGACAGTTGACGGAGTAACCCAGCGAGACGGAGACCTCCCGGTCTGCCCCTCAGGCGGACTATTGGGCGTAGGCAACCCAATTGCGGCTGCGGGCATGATGAAGATCTGCGAACTCTTCTGGCAATTGCGAGGAGAAGCGGGAAAGAGACAAGTCAAGAAAGATGCTCGCACTGGGGTTGCGCAGGCATGGGGAGACCTGATGCAAGTAGGAACGGTTGCAGTAATGAGGTCGTAGAGGCTAAGAAAAATGTCCGAGAAAATTACAAGCTATCCCGGCCACGAAATTACCCACGAGGATCAGAAGGAAAGAAAGTACCTTGACATTCAGTACAACTTCGTCCCACGCTACAGCTGGGCTGCAGGCGTCGCAATCAGCAGATTCCTAGATGAACTGAAAGAGGGCAGAATAATCGCGAGAAAATGCAACCGGTGCAAGAGAATACTCGTCCCGCCAAGAATGTACTGCGAACAGTGCTACAGACCAACCGATGAATGGATCCATATCAAGGACACTGGAACCGTAAACACGTTCTCAATCTCTCACGTCGGAACAGACGCGAGACGCCTCAAGACTCCCATACTAGTTGCGGTAGTCGACCTGGATGGAGCCAGTCCAGGAATGGGAATACTCCACAATCTTGGCGAAGTAGAACCATCAAACATTAGAATCGGAATGAAAGTCCAAGCGGTCTGGAAACAACCCAGTGAGAGGCAAGGAGCCATAACCGACATCCAATACTTCAAACCACTGGAAGCATAGCCATGCCAATCCTAGAGAAAATCTCCCAACCTTCAATGGCCCGCCACTGGACAGACAGCATTCCTCTAGAATTCCACTACACAGCAGGCGTAGCGGGAGAAAAGTTCCGTCGTGAGCTGAAAGACAACGGACGTTTCCTGGCGTCGAAATGCGCAAAATGCAAGAACAGCTACGTCCCCGCCAGAATGTTCTGCCCAACATGTTTCATCGAGATGAAAGAGACCAGAGCAATCGATGCACCGGGATACGTCTACAGCTACACTACCGTCAACCGGAACAGAGCAGGGGAACCCAGCGAACCAGTCGCGCTCGCTTTGGTAAAGTTTGAGGGAGTCGAGGGTGGAATCATTCACAGATTGGACGACAAGACGATCGACAAAGCAGCCTTTGGAATCAGAGTTGTTCCAATTCTGAAAGATCGAACAGAACGAACTGGTGCCCTAACCGACATTATATCATTCAAGCAAGCCTAGCTAGGCCTCTCGGGACAGACGGCCGCCCCCGGATCACAATCTAGTAGCAATATTCGGAGTCAAACTACTTATTCTGTCCTGAAACCTTGCTCGCATGAAACTGGGCAAGCAAAGCAAAACTAATCTGGAACACCTGCCCAGTAAAGCTTCGACAGCTCTACCGAACGTTCGAAACTCAATCGTGTATTCCCAGCTTTTACTGACAACGTTTCTCTGGGGTTTGGCCTGGCCAGTTGGCCGATTATTGGCCGGGACTCTGCCTCCTATATCGATCGCCGTGCTTAGATACGCCATCGTAGTCCCGGTATTGTTTAGCATTCTCCGTGCAAGAAATCATCCACTTACCGTGGAACGAAAATGGATCTTGAACCTTGTCGTTATGGGACTATTGTCAACAACGCTCTACCAAGCCTTCTTTCTCTATGGAGTCAAATACGCGGCTGCTAGCGACGACTCAATCGTTATCGGAATAGGACCTGTTCTCATAGCGATCTTGGCTTCGCTTGTACTAAACGAGCGGCTGACCATGAGCAAGGCGCTCGGCTTTCTCTCTGGACTCGCTGGGGTCGTAGTCATTTCCCTATTCTCTCCCAATACAAACGTCCCCAACCGTCTCCTCGGTGTCACCCTCGTCTTCGGCGGAGCACTAGCCTACGCTCTCTACACTGTTCTCTTGAGAAGATTCGTCTCAACTACTAGGGCTGACGAGCAGCATCAACCTCCCTCCTCGCTTACAATCCTAGCCTGGATCTCATTGTTCGGCTGGGTCTTTCTCATCCCATTCTCGCTCTTCGAAGCCCCATGGAATTACTCTTGGGACCCCGTTTCGTGGTCTGGAATCCTCTACCTCGCTCTCCTATCGACAGTCGTGGGCTACTTCTTCTATGTAGAAGGAGTCTCAAAAATCGGAGCCGCCAGGGCCGGCGTCTTCGGAAACTTTGTCCCAGTTTTCGGAGTCATAACCTCCTTTCTCTTACTCAAAGAAAACCTCAGCCCATGGCAAGGCGTTAGCTTCCTGCTAATTTTTTCAGGCGTGGTACTTGTCAATAGAGCGCAAAAGAAAAATCAGCACTCACAAATACGATAAAGCGACAATAATCCTACAATAGCTTAAACAGTCGACTCTTCTCGATAGGACGAAGCGAGAAGAAGAGTTGCGTGTAGCTCCTCTCGATCAAGACGTCGATGCGGGCAGAAAGTACCTTAACGAGCGCAGCCTTCAGATCGGACATGTTTTGCCGCTCAGCTCGGAGACATTCAAAGAATACTTCCCGGAGAAGAACAGTTTCCTTCTCTATTCTGCAAGAGCCGTCGATGCGCTCTTCACATTTCGTCCCGGACAGGAGAAGTGGACGCCGCGAGCGGACTTCCGAATAGTAACTGACTCGCCAACCGCTCTAAAAGATGCGGCCGGGAGGATCGAGGATACAGGAGTTGCCCAGGAGAGACTGGTTCTCCGAACCCGCATTTTCGGGTATGATCGGAAACGGGTCCAAGCGTTCAAAGCTCTTGGCTACAAAATCGGCGCGTCGATTCCCGGCGCTGTATCTCTCGACGGGAAACAGTTCGACTTACACTACCTCTACAAAGAACTCGACAACCGCTATCATCCAAGTATCCGCAGAAACTACAGCAAGCCTGGACTTTATCAGATTCAGGAGGTTGACAAGGCAAAGAATCAGCGACTGAAGATCCGAGGCTACCGCAAGGAAGATCGTCCCCTCTTGAACAGGGCTGCCAGCCATCTCAATGTAATACGCGGAATAGCCAACGGCGTATTCGAGGGCACTGTACCCTGGAGCTCTGGATCGTATGAAGAATGGTTCGACAAGCGAAGAGTCTTCCCAATCGTCTGCGAAGATGAATCCATTAGCGAACCTGTAGGATTACTTGATCTCTCAAGGCTCGACCCGGACGTGATGCAGCACACGATGCTACTGGGCATGTACGTCAGAGCAGAATATCAAGGCCTGGGAGTAGGGACTCTACTAATGGACGCGATGAAGACTCTAGCGAAGAGACTACATCTTTCAAGAGTCATGCTCACTGTCTTCGAGGGCAACACGCCAGCCGAAAAACTGTATCGAAAATCAGGATTCGTGGATTGTGGGAGTGTGCCGGGTTGGCTGCAAGAAGGGTACATCAACGAGACGTACATGGTACTCCGGCTCGAATAATTAGCCTTGGAACAAATCAACTCAAACTTGGCCCGGGTTAGCTAGCTACCTTCTAGCTATGAACCAGACAAGTTTGGCGGCGCCATATGCGATCAATCCCCCTCCCAAGAGCTCCCAAACTTGTACCGATCCGGTTGGAAGGATCACTGCCCTGATCACAATGACAAGAGCGCCGCAGACTATCCAGATCAGACTATTGATGGCTCTAGCAACAATGACTTTCATTGCATCGCTAAATTAACGTGGTAGATATTAAGGGAGACAGGGGCAGACTTTTCTAACAGTCCATCGGGTACCAAGGTGAAGAGAGATGGCGCAGACTCGGAAGCAGAAGGTGCTTCAAGAGGTCAAGAGAAAGCGTAAGCAAAGAACCATAATCTCACTGGTCATAGCCGCTGTCTTGATCAGTATCATCGGGGTTGGAGTCTACGCTCTTTCGAGGAACGCGGGCAATACCCTCAACTTCCCGTTTCCATGCCTTGCCGAGATCACAAACCTGCATGTTCACCCATGGCTCCGCGTCTGGATAGAGACAACACCAGGCAGCAAATACAACATTACCATTCCGACAGCTGTAGGAATATTGAACCCAACGATCTCAAATGGGCTAGCCGGGGGCGGCTCGTGTTTTGAGCCATTACACACGCACGATTCGACTGGAATCATCCACGTAGAATCGGCCCACACGACAGACTCTTTCACTGTCAGTGATTTCTTCAACGTCTGGCAGGCCACCCCAAGCTATGGTACGGTTCCTGCCGTTGACACCGGTGGACTCGGACCACTTCCGGTCGTCTTTAATTCAACCGATATTCTTGGATTCAGACCAGATCAGACGCACACATTGTCGTTACTGATCGACCAAGGTCAGTCAACCTACAAGAATTCGACAGCTTATGGGTCACTACCAATCGTTCCGTTGGACTACTGTAGTGCGGCGACGCGAAATAGTCTACCCTGTTCCCAGACTGCAGGCGGCGATCCTCTCTGGGGAGGAGGAACTTATCCTTACGGGACCGGCCATACAATAGTCATCTACTACAAAGTAGTCTAGAGCCAAAGTTAGGATAACACCTTACCCAGAGATTCATGCGTCCCCCGTGACCTTCGCGAATGGAATTAACAAGTGAGGCCTTCGGAGGTCGTGTAAGCATAGAGCATCTAGCACGAGCAACAGGGAGAGTCCGATAGATTCGCGCCCGGCCTTCTAAAACGTCTATACTATGACAGAGCTAGGTATAATCGGATTCGGATTCGACCAGTGGTCTAGAATCTCGGTACCTATTCTCTTATGAGCCGTAGCGGCAGACCCTGACAAATCGTGGATGTCAAAGGATTGACGGAAAGAGGCGCGAGTGAACGGACCGTGATAAAAGCACTCCCGATGCTAGTGCCAGAATCCGTTCTGCAACACAACGCCGAGAAGAAACGAATCAAGACGGGTCTGCTCAACGAATCGGATGAGGAGAATGTCTTCGAAAAAACCCTCTACCTCCCATATCTAGACTTCACCTATCAATACCCTAGGGAGAAGGGCTTTTTTTCAAAGCGAACCGCACTCGCGCAAGGACGGTCCATCGTAATAGGCCTCCGCGAAGTCGATTTGGACTTCTACCCGGAGTTGGCGTCACTCAAGCCATTGATGATTAACATTGGATCGGAATCAGGCTCAATTGTGCAAGGAGTTGAGTCGACGCTTCTCATTGGCGAAAGACTCGAAGAACTCAAGAAGATGCTCTTTGACTATGATAACCAGCTCCTACAGCTAGCGAACGAATACAGCTCTCTATCTGAAGGAGATCCCGTGAGGGAGGATCTCAAGGAGAACATTATTCATTTGAAGAATACTCGCGAGGCACGCTGGAAAATTTTCGCGGAAGGATTGAAGCTACCATCAACAACGGATCTGGAAAAGCTTGAGCTCCTGGAGGGCAGTCTGTTCTACATGCCATACTACATAGCAAAATTCAGCCGGGCCGGCGAATCAAGGTTCCTAGTCTGGGACAGGGAGGGGAAACCTAACGAGTCCATAGCTGACGAGCTGATGAAGAACGGCAAATTCCGTGAACTTGTTCAGTCCCACGCAACCATGGACGACCTGTCAAGTAGGATACAGGATCAAACTGAAGAACCTGACGAGACTGAAGTTACGTGAATTCTTTTCTCTCGAATAGGATAAGACCGAGCACAGCCGTAATCACAAAGTAGCCAAGGAGTATTGCTATTCCCTCAGGGATAGTCACGGCGAATATGGTCTCCCCTCGCCCACCTGGCCGTAGTGTTTGGGTCACGGGATACGGGTCCTTAAGCACGTTTGTAATTATGCCGGCCCCATAGGTTATGACGAACCACGGTTCTATCTGGGCGAAGCCGGTAATCAGCGCTTCGATTAGCATGAATCCAAAGAGAAAGAGGATGACGGTGACCAGTATCGACATAGAACTGCTCTTGAACAAAGAGCTGAAGAAGAACGTGAATCCGAGCACTGCAACGAGATAGAGTAGCGCGAAGCCCAGCGATTCCCACAACTGATATGGGACATTGAATCCGAAGTAATAGATGCCGTTGCCGATAGTTATGGCTACGAAGATCCCGACCATAATCGTGGACGCTATGAGAGCCGCAAGCCATTTTCCAATGTATATTGAAGACCGGCGAAGAGGATTCCCAACTAGGAAATAGCCAGTCTTGTTCTGGAACTCTCCCGAGATGGAGTCTCCCCCATAGAAGATTCCTGATAGAATTATTACGAAAGGAATAGACATGCCCCACCAATTATAGTAGAAGTCCAGAGTTGAGTCCAGGAAGCCTATTGGTCTATAGTAGCCGACCAGCCCGGTCAATAGCCCACTAATTATCAGTCCAATGACCAAGAGGACGTAGAATCTTCGGGAGCGGAAGTAGTTGACGAGTTCATACTTTGTAATCGTCCCTACTTGGGAGACACTACTCGGAAGGATACGTTCCTTCAGTGCTTTAACAGTTGGGGAATTCGGCTGTGTCATGTTGTATCACAGGGTATCCTTGATGAGGCTTAGGTACGTGTCTTCGAGGGCCGAGGCGGTGGGACGGAAGCTTATCATGCCAATCTTCATCGCGGCGAGGTCTTGAAGTAGACTTTCCTGGTTCTGCATGCCTCCTGTGAAGTGTATCCGAATCTTTCTCGGATCCACCCTTTCGACAGAACTTACGCCGCCCATCGAGGCGATGTTCTTGTTGACCGATTGATCGTCGATTTCTCTTGAGAGTTCTATTTCAACCACGTTCGAGCCGTCGCCTGAAAACCGTGAGGTCACATTGGACAGCTTGTCATAGACGAGCAGTTTGCCATGGTCGATCATTGCGACCTCGTCGCATATCTCTTGAACCTCATTCAAGAGGTGTGAGCTCATAAAGACGAGTCTGTTCTTTTTCTTCAAGTCCTTCACGATGTCTCGGACCTCAGACTGTCCTCTGGGGTCGAGTCCAGTTGTAGGCTCGTCAAGCATGATGACCTCTGGGTCGGAGAGGAGTGCTGCGGCAATATTGATCCTCTGTTTCATTCCCTTCGAAAACTTTCCGACCTTCTTGTCTAACCATTCATTCATCTTTACCTCGGTAACGATGGCTTCGATCTTCTTCCTTGCCTCAGCCCGGGGAAGTCCTCGGATCTCCGCGATCATTGACAAGGCTTCTCTTGGTGTGAGAGCGGGATAGATCTCAGGGCTCTCGATCAAGGCTCCAACAGAGCCCAAGGCTTGCTTCTTGTTAAGATGAACATCCACACCGTTGATCAGGGCTTTTCCTTCGGAAGCTCTGATCATATCTGTGAATATTTTCAGTGTCGTTGTTTTTCCTGCTCCGTTGGGACCTAGGAAGCCGACACACTTTGATCCCTCGATCTTGAGGGAAAGGTTGGACAGTGCGGTGAATGATCCGTACCGTTTTGATAGGTTTACGGCTTCAATCGAAGGACTGCTCGTTCTGGACATCAGCTGACTACCTTTCTGAACAAGTAAAGTGTGGCTCCGATCGTAACGATTCCGATTCCGCCGATTACCCCGAAGGCCTGCAAGATCGTGTTCCAGTCAAATCCGACGTTGCATACTGTCTGGTTAACGTTGCAGCCAGTGATGGGGTTTCTAATTGCGTTTACGGCGATGCTGACAGGATTGAAGGTGGAAACGCTCTGCATCCAACCGGGCATGAAACCTGCAGTGACCAGTGCGGTGCTCATGAATAGTAGCGGAAAGGTGACAGCTCCCGCGATTCCGAAGACCGTCTCTGCACTTTTGGTCTTGAGTCCCAGCGCGAGAGATATTCCCGACCAAGCCAAACCGAAGAAGGCGACTGTGAAGATGACGAGTAGGTAGCCTATGGCTCCAGTAGCTGGGAAGACGCCGAGGGCATATGCTAGTATCAGGATGATTACTGTTTGAACTACGACTCTGAAGACGTCGCTGAGTAATCTTCCGAAGAGAATCGCTGACCGGTTTACTGGAGTCGCGAGCATTTTGGAGAGGAAGCCGGATTTGATATCATCAACTACGGCGGTTCCCGACTGGAAGGCACTTGAGAACGCGTTCTGCAAAACTATTCCGGCGGTTGCGAAGGCAGTGTAGCTGAGGATCCCGGCGCCTAGGAAACGGCCCAGACCACTGAACAGCTGAGTGAAGAGCAAAAGGAAGATTATTGGCTGAAAGAGGGAGAAGAAGACCAGTATCGGGTTCCTCACCAACTTCTTCATCGATCGGACGAATAGATGGAATGCGTCTGCGAAGAACGACACTGCTCAGCGTCTCCTCCTGCCAAACATGCCCCGCATGTTTGCGCTACTGACCTCTTCGACCCTGATTCTCTTTCCCGTATGCTTGAGGAATACGTCGTCGAGGGTTGGAGAGGATACCCCGATCGTTGAGAGTCTAATCTGCGCCTCGTCGAAAGCCCTCACAAGTTCTGGGACCATATAGCTGCCGTTCTTCGCGTACACTGTCAAGCCAATGTCAGAGTCGACTACGTTGGATATTCGGTCGAATTTGCTCTGCAGGACCTCTCGCGCTCGCTTCCTTGTATCGCCACCATTCATGTTTGAATTCTCGAATCCAAGCGAGATCGAGTCTGCTCCGATCTCCTGTTTCAAGTCGGCCGGAGTGCCTTGAGCAACTATCTCTCCAAGATCGACGATAGCTAGTCGCCGACAGAGACGGTCAACCTCTTCCAAGTATTGTGTTGTGATGAATATCGTGATTCCCTGTTCGTTCAACTGTTTCAGATAGGCCCAGATCGAGGCTCTCGATTGTGGATCGAGTCCAGTAGTAGGCTCGTCTAGGAACAGAATCTTTGGGTTGTGAACAAGCGTGGTTGCTAGGTCTAGCCTCTTCTTCATTCCACCCGAATAGAATCCTGCTCGCTTGTCCGCTGCGTCTACAAGGTCGACTATTTTGAGAAGGTCGTCGACTCGCTCTTTGAGAGCTGGTCCATGCATCTGTTGCAACTGACCCTGGAGGACCAGATTTTCACGGCCTGTGAGATCCTCGTCAACTACTGTATCCTGGTTCTGGACTCCTATGATCTTCCTTATCTTCGGCGCATCAGCTACAACGTCAAACCCTGCCACTGATGCAGAGCCAGATGTCTTCTGTAGCAACGTGGTGAGTATCTTGATGGTCGTGCTCTTCCCGGCCCCGTTCGGGCCTAGGAACCCGAAAAATTCTCCCTCGCTTACGCTGAACGAGATTCCTTTGACCGCCTTCGTCCCATCGCCGTAGGTCTTGACGAGCTGGGATACGTCGATTATTCCGGTCATCGTTCAATCTCCGTCACCGCGAGAAAGAGTTGGATATAAACTATATCGTATTAGATACAGAAGCCGATATCGTTCTTCGACAGACGGATTCGAGCGGGCGATCGCTGCTGTAACTGATAACCGTTCTCTGAAGAACAAGTAGTCTATCTTCACGGAACGACCGGTGAACGTATTGGTCGGCTACGAGATACGATCGTCCATTCGTGGAGGCATGCTTTAGCTGATTCGAGTCGGTATTGACGATATTTCAGTATACGTTCCGAAACTCTTTCTTGAGCTAGCGGATGAATCGCATCCTGACAAGCCGACAGAATTCTCGCAGTCGCGACGAATCGAACCTTCGAAGTATCTGCACGGGATCGGAATCGCGAAGATGTCCATTCCCGACACTTACCAGGACAGTTCAGTCCTAGCCGCCAATGCGATCTACGAGTTGATAGAGCGGAACCGTATTGCGCCTTCTGATGTAGCTAGGATCGATATTGCTACGGAGACCGGGGTTGATGAGTCAAAACCTGTCGCCGCATATGTTCATGGAATGTTGGAGCAGAAATTCGGCAAGGGCTCTTTCAAGAAAACGTCGGGGGTAGAGTACAAGTTCGCATGCGTGAGCACGGCTGATGCGCTGGAGAGCTCGCTAGACTGGGCGTGGGCGGGACGGAGCAATGGAAGGTCCAGCATCGTCTGTTCTGTTGACATAGCAAAGTATCCGTTGAATACTCCGGGTGAGCCGACACAGGGCGCAGGCGCTGTAGCCCTTCTAGTAAAAGAACATCCAAGGCTGATCGCGTTCGATCCCGTAATCGGTAGCTACATGCAGGATGAGGACGACTTCTGGAGACCCCTATTCTCGACCACTGCGATTGTCCACGGAAAACATTCCGAGAAGTGCTACCTCAAGGCGATGGAGGGAGCTGTGGATGACTGGGCAGAACAGGCAACAGCTAGTGGTCTGATCCGGCTCAGACCTGGAGAATCACTCATAGACGAGTTTGGACCAATGTCGTTTCACGTTCCCTATCCGAAGATGGCGGAGAAAGGATTCGCCTACCTCTTACGCCACTTCTGGAGAGGACTGACTAGATGGGACGAAATTATCAAGGAGATCGGGAACGAGCCGAAACCGTCTGGATTCGCAAAGAACGAGGAGTTGGAGAAGGCCGAGTCCGAATACATGAAACAGTTCATGGAAACATCCAGATTCCAGGCAGAGTACCAGGACAAGGTGGCTGAAGGTCTCGCTCATGCAAGAGAGAGTGGCAACAGCTACTCCGCATCGGAGAAGAGCAACCTGTCCAAGCTGCTCGAAGCTAAAGCGATGAAGAATGCTGATCTCGCTGGGAGGAGAGGAGGATCAGGCAACTATGGTAGTGGTTCTAAGGCGAAAGTGTCAAGCTGGATCATTCAAGAGGATTGGAAAACTGTCGCGAAAAAGTTTGGTCACACTGAAAAGCTACAGCACCGGAAGTCGATCTCGCTGGCTGAATACGAGGCTCTTCACGAGGGAAGACCCTTGCCTGAAGCGAGAAAGTATGTCTCCGAGCCCGAAAACGAGTTTGTCATGATCGACGTTACCTCGCAGGGCTATCGGCATTACAAGTTTGCAGACTAGCGGCTAGAGTTAGACGAATCCTCTCTGGGTCAAGCGATAGGCTATCCCTCGCCATACGCTTGGAATAATCATCAATAATGTTGCGACGACCGTCAATGCCGCCGCAATGACTATTGCCGCGGTCAAAAATATTTCAGAGACAATAATGAGTCCGATGACAAAATATGTCGGAAGAATAACCAGGAACTGTCTGAGGTCGAACTGTCCCGGCATCATTCCCTCTTCCTTAACCTGTTGCACGGCTCCAATTCTCGCGACAAGATAGGTCGCGAGTATTGATGCGGAAGGAACCGTGACAAGGAGAACGAGGGCGGCGTCCAACCCAGTCATTAGTCCAAGTAGCGCTAGAATCAAGTTCGCGACGCCAAACGGGCCGATTATCGCCAGGGCCGAAATGACTCTAGAGAGGAGAAGGTGACGAATGTACATTGCTGGGTCCATGGCTGTAAACGCTAACCATCCTCTCTCGTTTGAGAAAGTTCCTTGAGACATCAGGACCAAGATGATTACGCCCATGAATATTGGAATCACGAAAACCGCAGGTGTGAAGTGCTCAGAAGCAACAGTCAAAGGCATGCCAGCAAGCGCCGAAAATCCAGTTAGATACACGTAAACCGCGGCAGCTACAATTGAAATGACGAGGACGGTAGATGTTTTGATGCGGGCTGTCCTGTAGCTGGTGGACCCGCCGATGTTGACTCGTCCCATCAGCTCCAAGAACGACAGGTGGTAGGAGTAGATCACCCGTATGGGTCCCTTGCCCGAGAAGCTCATGTTCTTCTTGTATTCAGTGCTGGTGGAACGGAGGAGACTCCGGATCGAACCCAGTTCAAGATACGCAAGCTCTCTCAGTGCAACCGGGACGGCAATTGCTGTTACCGCGAAGAGTACGACGCTTCCGTAAACAAGCTGTCCCGTGAACGAGGACACTGGGGTGAACTCAAAACCGAGAAGGGTTGAAAGACACCAAAGTCCAAGAACGATCGCTAGTCCAACTCTTTTCCAGACTTGTAGAATGTTAGAGATCACGCCGAGCGAGGTCACTAGGCATGCGAGAAGGACCAGGTTTGCAACTAGCACAATGGTATCTTCGAGACTGCCAGCTCCTGCAACGTAGAAGCCATATAGGAAGAGTATCGTGATGCCGGACCCGACGAACTGCGCGATAAAGAGAGATATGCTGAGATCGCGGCGCCTCAACGGGAGAGTCAACAAGTAATCTCTGTCAGATTTCAGAATGAAGAGTCCACCGAAGAGCAGACTCATAACGATGAAAAATATTGAAGAGCCAATAGCATAGTACGCGAATCCGCCGGAAAAGTTTGAGCTACCAGTGCCGCCAATGACGCCTCGTATGACCGTGTCGTAGATTAGGAAAAAGGCTACGAGTCCAAGCAGCGGCTTGGAGAATCTTGTTAGAAGAACAAACTTGACGAGTTTAGGAAGCACCGGTCATCAGCCTCGCAACGACACTCTCTATTGACTCATCACCCACTTCCATGCCCTTCAGCGTATCAATGGTCCCGTTCCAGACAATCTTGCCTCTAGCAATCATCAAGACCTTCTCTGTGAGGCGGGTCGCAATGGACATGATGTGGGTCGAGACAATCATCGTCGATTCGAGTCCCTTGAGCATCTTGAACACCCGCTCTTGAGTGGGAATGTCAAGATAGTTGAGCGGCTCATCAAGCAGGACTATCTTGGGCTTATGGACCAGCGCGAGGGCGATAGAGAGTTTCTGCATATTTCCCCGCGATAACTTGCCGACCTTAGCACGCTCATATTCACGAAGTGCAAGCTCATCCAAGAATCTGTCCGTGGCCTCGGCCACGTCTTTTACCCCGCGCAGAGCAGCAATGTATTCCAGGTTTTCACGAACTGAGAGGGTGCGGTATGGGCTCGCGTCTTCAGGCAAGTATCCCAGCGCTGACTTGGCCTCGGGACTGAAGGGCTCATGACCGTCTATCCTGACCGTCCCAGTATCCGGTTTCAACAGTCCCACGAGAAGACGTAGGGTTGTCGACTTGCCCGCGCCGTTTGGGCCTAGAAGCGCATAGCTCTCACCGCACGGTATCGAGAAGGAGACATCGTAAAGAGCGACCGTTTTTCCATATGACTTTGAAACGTACTGGACGTCGATGCATGATGTCATATCAGCAGAGCATCCTCCCATTCTGAATCATTCTGCAATGATGACACCGTCGCAGCCCACAAGTTCGCCGACTAATAATCATCTCTGGCCTTAAAACGCGGGTCTCGATTCAAAAACTGCAAACCCGTCAGGATAAACTGAGTTAAGTGAAAGACTCCAAAACATCTGTGCTGAGCAAGAAAGCTCTCCTGGCACTCGTCACAGGATTACTCGTTCTAAACCTACTCACTTTCCTCCCCGCCTATTCTCAAGTCTCCAACATTGATTCAGGCTGCTGTTCGAATCATCCACTTGCGAAAGACTTCTCCGGCGTCTATATCGGAGCATGGCGCCTCTACCATGACCCTACTCAGATCTACACTCACGGTCTCCTTCGTGATGGAGAACCGCCTATCTATCCAGAGCCTGAACAGTACAAGTATCTCCCATCCTACCTGCTCATCGTCTCCCCGATTCTCCTGATGTCGTACTCCCAGGCCATAGACTTGTACGACATCTTTCAGTTCATGCTACTCCCACTCATCGCCATCATCATCTACAATCTTACAAAAGAGAAAGGATGGGCAATCACCATCATAGCCGAAGTCTTAGCACTGCTACTGCCGGCGACGGTGCCAGGCTGGGGATTCTCGGTCGGCTACTTCTGGCAATGGAAAGAAGGCCAATCAAAGGTCCTAGAGACTCTATTTCTGACGGGATCATTCTATCTTGGAAAGAGAGGAAGACCTGTTTGGTCCGGGATCCTGCTCGGGATCACATTCTTCGATCCAAGGTTTGCGCTCGCAGCCACTCCACTGTTTCTAGCATACAACGCGGCTAAAACATCCGTGGCGGTCAAAGCGATGGTCGCCACGCTAGTATTGTCAAACCTCGTACTGCTGTATCCGGGCGTGGGACTCTCATTTCTCCAAATGGTGTTTAGCACGGGAGTCAGCACCGCTCTATATCCGTATGCGATTATTCCTCTCGCTGAGGTCGTCTTTCTCAGCTTTGTCAACTATTACGAGATTAGAGCTCAGCTTGCGCGAATCATCCAAGTGCTACGGTTACGAGTGATGTCTAACCAAGTCGTGGCAATGGCAATTCGTCGAGCATGATTCAGGTTTCTTCCATCAGAATAGGTGCGTGTCGTGTACTAGAGGACTGACTGCCGAGTTTCAATCGGTTATTCAACCGACCCCACAAAGTGAAACGTGAACATGAGCCTGCTGGGGGATAACCGATCGAACGAGGATGTGGTTCTGGTTTTCCGACCGCCGGAGAATCCAGCGGCTCAGATGGCCGGAGTTACTCCGTTCAAGAGTCTCAGGCTGAAACTGGACGAACTTCTCGACTGGTTCAAGGATCTAAACGTCGACTCGATCGATCTCTGGATTGAAGGCGCTTTCAAATCCGGTAACCGGACGGAGCTCTTTCTTTCCGTAGAAGGAAGAACAGGTGCAAAGATCACACTCAGACCCTTCTTGAAGCACGCACAGACCGTCGCATCTCCAGCGATTATTGAGAATCCTTCCAGTATTGACACTTCGAAAGGTCCAGCGAAGGAAGCCGAGGGGTCAGCCGCGAAGCCGGAGAAGATAGCGTCCCGTCCTTCAGCTCCTCAAATCACAGCCATGTTCTCTCCAGCCGGAGGGATAGAGAGACATGTTGTCTCCCTGATTGACAGCGCGGTGGGCAGCATCGAGATGGCGGCCTACGAGTTCACGAACTTGTACGTTGAGAAAGCTCTGTTGGAGGCGATCAAAAGAGGAGTGAAGGTCGCGGTGATCCTAGATAAGAAAGAGACGCTGGGTCGGCAAGCAGTCTTTCACGATACGTTGGAAAAGGCCGGGTCTGACATACGATTGATTGCGCCACGCGACGGCATGATGCGTGACAATTACATCATCGTGGACGGAAAGACGGTTGAGTGGGGAAGCTACAGCTATACCGAACGGTCGGAATACAAGAACTTCGAAAACGCGGCGTTTGCATCGGAGAGTTCCATCGCTCAGCAGTACCATACTGACTTCGCATCAATATTCAGCCAAGCCAAACCTGAACCCCACGGAGTCAGACGCGCGATACTACGGTTTCTGCGACACTTTTCCTAAATCAGGGCGGATTAAAGGGATTAACTCCGCTTCTGCAACTGCAAGTATTCTCCTTCGATCACTCCGCCTGTTTTGAGGTATACCACGGCCCCTGGTGCGAGATGATCTAGAAATGCCAGAGTGTAGACTCTCATCGTAGACTGATTTCGTCTCTTTGCTTCTCTAATGGTTGCGTTCATCAGCGCGGACCCTACTCCTTGTTTACGATTCTCAGGAATCGCGTATGCTCCATTGAATCTTGCTTCTCCGGGTCCATACGCGTCGCACCGGAGAATCGATAGCCCAACAAGCTTCTCATCTATGAAGGCGCCTATCCACCCCTGCTGCTTAGACACGGATTCTTTGACCCATGCGCTTAGAGGCTTTGGGCCGCCCTGCTCTTCAATCCAATAGTCCCAGTATGGGCGCAGTCCCTTTATCCATACGTCGGAGGCTTCGTCTGCCCATTCTTTGGAAAGTTCTCTAGTCGCAATCTTGTTGTCATGCACTTGACAATTCAATAGGTCCCAGCGTATTCGAAGCGATCTTCTGACCGGTAAGAAACCAGCCTCCTTGTAGATGTCCACATAGGGCTGAACCGCTGGAGTGGACGCCTTCACGAATTCGGCAGCACTTACTTCAACATACTCAGTAACGTGGTTGACAAGCTGCTTTGCCACATCCGTCTCTGCGGAACCTTTCACGGCAAGGTTCCTGATCTCGAACCATCCTGGCCTGTCAAGTTTCAAGAGCCCTACACAGCCGACCATCGCTCCGTCACGGTCTGCTACAAACGAACCTTCTCTATCGAAAGCCGAGAGGCCGAGTTTCATTCGCGGAAGATACTCTAGCCCTCTGAAAGCTTCAGTCTGCATCTCCCAGAATAGTTGCTCATCCGCTGTGGTTAGATTTCTGAGCACTAGTTCCGACATCGTGTTTCGTGATGGCGAGCCAAGACAATAAAAGGGCTGGGAATCCTTCGAGCGCGGGGCCCGTAGTCGAGCCAGGACCAAGACGTGGGCCTTCGGAGATTGCTCAAGTCTCTAGTTGAGCTCTCGGAGCTAGCCCAAAATCGTGGGTTCGAATCCCACCGGGCCCGCTACACTTACTGTATTCCGGGCAGAATTCCTGCGACCCAATTCAACTTAAGCTGGACAAGAGTGAGCACCGGAAAAACCTGGGTTTTTGTGTCTTAACTATCTGTTTTCTGAATTAGCCAAGAACGCGCGGAGGGTCAGCGCAAAGCGGCTGAAGCTTCCTTACGAGATTTGACTCTGTTTGTTTTCTTTGGACCGGAGTTGAATCCGCCATTGGATAGAATGCGATTGCGAGATTCTTCTCGGCGCCTGCCACCCTAACCCAACAATTGTACTTGTGATGTCCTTTCCAGAATTCGCGATCGTCTAGGTTTCCGGATTCACCTACGTAAATGATTGTTCCATCATCCTTTCTTAGGATAAGATACAAGGCTGCTCTTTTTGGTGGGTCCCACTCATCCATTGGGAAGGGCTTACTAAATGAAATTCCATCGAGACGAATCTCTTGGGACTTATTGTCGACTTCTGTAGACCCGCGTTGCAAGAGTCAGAATCCTCTAAGGATAGTCTAGCAACGGCGTTCACTTGAATTGTTCTCTTGAAGAGCTTTGATTAGTTCTTCGGCCGTGGGAGCTCCATCGTGGCGTATTCCGTTCACGTAGAATGTTGGAGTACCATTGACGCCGCTTCGAACTCCGCCCATGAAATCCTCCTTTATCCGGGGCAGAAAGGTATGCTGAGACAGGTCCCTTTGGAATCTCTGAGTATCCAGCCCAAGCGTCCTTGCATAATCAAGCGCGACGCTTGGGTCACCTAGAGTCTTCTGATGTTCATATAGAAAGTCGTGCATTTCCCAGAACTTGCCCTGTGCGCTCGCAGCCTCAGCAGTCTCTGCAGCCTGCATTGCAAAGGGGTGGGGTGATGTTAAGGGAAAGTTTCTGAAGACAAATCGTAAGTTCGACCCAAGACTCTTCTGTACCCTTTTCACTTCCGGATAAGCGGCGCCACAATATGGACATTGATAGTCTCCATATTGCACGAGGGTAAGAGTTGCATTCAGCGGACCTTGAACATGATCACGACTTGGATCAACAGGGACCACGAGTCGAGCGACTTCCGGCTCTTCCGTGGAGGTATCTAGTCTTGTTTTATGAACGGTCTTGTGCACGGTTTTTGCGGTAGCCAAACCAAACGCCTTGTCTTGTCTGCAGGATTTAGCGGGGTTGCTTCATCTGGATTGATTTAACGAGATCTGCCGCGGCTGCGCCTTCGAGTGATAGTCCGTAGCCCACTTCTCGCACTATTCTCTCCTTAAGAGGCCAGATGAAGTGCGTCCGCGTATTTCTGCGAGTAACCTCGGGCACTTTTAGGTAGAGAGATGCAAGCTCTCGCGCCCTTGCAAGCGCTGATCCATCGGGAACGACCTCCGCAACTACTCCCCACTCGTGAGCAGTACGAGCAGTAAGAGGCTGAGGGTTGAGCAGGAAAGCCTCTGCCCTTCCTGGACCCGCTCTGTAGCTCCAGGTGGTGAAGATACCATCACCTGGAATTATGCCGCCAGCGAAGTGTGGAAGGTCATTGAAGGTCGCCCCTTCTCCCGCTATGATCACGTCGGCCATCAGCGCGTATTCGGAGTGCACGTTGGCCTGACCTTCAACCGCTGCAATCACAGGCACCCGAATATTTGCAATGTTCTCTAGAATCTGCGTCCCTTCGTCGTGCACTATGCTCCAAACACCAGGATCAGCAACATTTCCGAAAGATGAAAAATCAATCGCGGGTATGAACTGTCCACCTGCTCCAGTCAGAATTACTATCTTGTTAGAGCGATCCTGCGCGATCCTGTAGAACCCGTCCACAAAGTCACTATGATCCTTTGCAGTGAAGTTCAGCGGACCACCATTTGTATGGAACTGGGCTATCAAGACACCCTCTTTGTCACGCTGAAGTCTAAGACTACGGTACGCGTTGAAGTAATCTGGCTTCTTCTCCGCTATGCTTTCCAAAACCACACTCATCTGTTCAATAACCTCGGAGCTGACTTACTGATTGATGATGTATATTTCGGGGACGTATTTTTTGCAACGATTTGTAGTAATTGTTGAGAGAGAAATGCCAGAAGTATGATGGGAAATTAACTTACGGTCTCGTCTAAAAGCGGATCATTTTCCAACTTCAATAATTATTCCTTGATCAGTGGGAGTTATCTTCGGTTCATAGGGAATCTCTTCGAACATCGTCTTTACGAAATTTTGCAGGTACACCGAGCCATTCTGTCCCAAATCATGAATTAGTGTAATGACTCGTTTTCCATGAATTGACCGCGTTTCATGATATTCACCCCATCCTCCATATGAGAACATAAGAAATAGGCCGTCGAGAAGATTCGGCACGGTGAGCTCGCCGTACTTTGAGATGGCAGCCACTTTTCCCTGGTCCTTCGCGTGCAGCCTTGCTGCTTCAGCAACTCCTTCCGAAGGCGATGCATCCAAGACCCGGCGAAATGTGAGTTTTGCCATTCTCATCATTCCCATCTTTTCTATGAATCTCTCGTAGTTGGCGTGGGCGTCGAAGAGCTGATCGACCAGAGTGTTAAGGCTCACGTTGTGGTAGACAGCGTCTTCCTCCAGTGCCTTGAATGACTTTTCGTTAATTCTGAAAGATCGAGTGATCGTTTTCTTGTCCTGCTTCTTGACCGTAGAGTCTACTAGCACAAGCTGGCTGGTAGCCGCCTACCTTCCTTTATTTCTTGTGCATCAGACTCCTCTGCTGCTACGGCAGATTCTCTATGAATTGGACTATCCCCGGTTGGCGCTCGCATGCTTCTTTTATGGCGCTTCGAATTTGAGCCAGACTAATTCTATCATGATCGTAATCTATCCTGAGCAGGTTACTCAGATGATTTGCATCGACAGCAAAGATCCCAAGTTTCTCTGAAACAGCGACCCTAGCCTTCTCCAAATTGCAACGACCTCCGCTAGTTGGGACGTAAATCAGGCTCCTTGTCATTTGCATATGCTATGCTGTTCGCCGACACTTTTCTGCAAAGGCTGACAATTGCCATATTAATTCCAAGTATTTTTTGCAACGTTTTGTAGTACCCTAAACGTTGAACTCTCACAAAACTAGAACGGCCACAATTTGTTGCAAAAAATACCTGCCTTGTAAATAGATCCGGCCTCACATAAGGAGCCGATACAGAATTGCAAACCCTGACTGAATCCCCCAAGAAATCTTCAGTTCCTCCTCTCAGTCCCCAGACGAAGGCAGGACGTCCTTACATCTACGTTGTAGGGGCAAACGGGACGGCGGTCATCGATCCCTCGAACTGGCAGCATATCGTCACCGCACCCGGAGTCGCTCCAGGAGCGTGGTACCTTTTCATGGACAATCACTATCGTGACCAAGTTGGCCGCGTATGGAGCCAATCCTCAGCAATTGAAGAGAGTTACTCTGCCCTGGCCGACGTCTACGTTACGGACCCAAAGACTTTCAGAAATGAGAAGACGATCCCTTTGGGATACAACGCCGTTCACACTGTGGGCCTCACGCCAGATGGTAGGTTCGCGGTCGTCCCAATCGCCACAGGGAACAACCTCAACGTGTATGACACCAAAAGCTTCGAACAGGTGGCGACAGTAAGCGTCGGGGACAGCCCCTTTGATATGATGATCAGCTCCGACGGAAAGTACTGTTGTACGCCTGAAGTTAACTCCGACATGCTCACGGTAGTCGATCCGAAGACTTGGAAGGTCATGGCAAAGGTTCCGCTCGGTCAGGGGAGCGGGTCCTTCATGGTGACAACCTGGCCCAACAACAAATTCGCTTCCGTCGAGTGCTGCGGCTATCATGGAGGAAAATACAACCTAGCGCTCGGCCCTCCGGCAGTCTCTACGGGGAAGGGCTTTGCAATCAAATATGTGGACCTCACTAGTCAGTCGGTTATCAAAAGCATACCGCTGGACTTTCTTGCCGTCTGGGACGAATTCACGCCCAACGGAAAATACGACTTCATTTTCGGGCCCTTGGCGGCGAAGACGGTCGTGGTCGACACGGGAACGTTAGAGGTGTCAGAAACGATCGAGCTCGAGTCGAGCCCAGGACTCAACGGCTACATCACCCCTGACCCGAACGGCAAGTACGTCTACGCAAGTGTCAAGTCTGGACTCCAAGTGATCGACACCAGCTCGCTTCAGATTGTGGACACCATCTCGACGGGTGGAATCATAGGAACCCCCTTCATACTCACCTAGGAGCGACACTCACAATGAGTTCAGCGGACACTCCCAAGCTACGATGCCCCGAAAACGAAACACGAGATCAAGATAGAGACGAAGGAAAGCAAGAAACAAGAACTCATGGCCCCCGCTTAATCCCGAGACTTTGGGATTAAGCCAAAGGACCTGAACGCTGCTTGTCATTACAAGAAAACAAACCAGTCAAAATCACTGTTCGAAAGGCCGAAACGATCTATCACTCATCCGGGAGAATCCAGGATGGAACATTCCGCGGCCGGTGGCATTTCTCATTTGACATGTACGAAGACCCGAAGCATGAGCACTTCGGAAACCTTCGAGTCTTGAACGATGACACTCTGAGCCCCGGCGCCGTATGGCCATTGCATCCCCACTCTCAGAATGAGGTGGTCACGTATGTAGCGGAGGGCGAGTTCCGGCATGAGGACGAGGGAGGCAAGGGCGGAGTGCTTCACAAGGGTGGAGTCCAACACACCACCGTTGGTCGCGGAATGTACCATTCAGAGATCAACAATCGGAAAGACCTGCCGATGCGTTTCATCCAGATATGGTACTACCCTGAGAAGTTGAATCTGACACCGTCAGTGGAACAGAGGGAAGTCGAGCGGAAGGAACGGACTGACCGCTGGCTACCTCTCGTCTCCAACAACGGCTCCGTAGAGAAGACGCTTCCCCTTAGAGCAGATGGTGCAGTCTACTCTTCCTATCTTCGAGCCAACAGTGTGATCGATCATGCTGTGAAGAGCGGGCACGGACTATACTTGTACGTTCTAGAAGGGGGTCCAGTTCGAGTCGACTATCAAAAACTCGCCGCCTTGGATGCTGACGAGATCCTCGGGGACGGTAGAATTCCTATCAAGGCGGACGGAGACTCCGAACTATTACTTTTTCAGGTCAACTTTGCGAAGGGATGGCCCAGACAGTAGCGACAGGATTATTGATTGGATTTTACTAATTTTGTACTAGAGATCGCAGAAAGCACCTCGGATAAACACGATGGTCCTACGAGAAAGAGGACCTCACCCATTGCGTCGTCGAAGAGTCTATCAGAGGTAGCCTGATCAAGCTCCCGGTCTTGAATTTCCCCGCGAATGTCGGCCTGACAACCAAAGAGGTGCAGCGGTATAGTCGACACCTCATCCTTCCTGAAGTAGGAGCCGAGGGACAGTTGAAGCTCAAGCACTCTTCGGCTTTGGTAGTTGGAGTGGGAGGGCTTGGGATTCCTGCCGCGGTCTATCTCGTATCTGCAGGTGTTGGCAGAGTCGGAATTGCAGACTCGGACACTGTTAACATGCCAAATCTTCAGAGGCAGTTTCTCTTCTCGGAAACGGATCTGGGTCAGCTGAAGGTAGACGTGGCGAAGGCGAAGTTGGCCCACATCAATCCAGACATAACAATCGTGGCTCACACCAGACTTGATTCTACAAACGCGATGAATGTAATCAGTGAGTATGACTTGGTGCTTGATGCGACTGACAATGTCCCAAGCAGGTATCTGATCAACGACGCGTGTGTTCTTCAGGGAAAACCTGATGTGTACGCAGGTGTCGTCGGCTTCAACGGCCAAGCCTCAGTCTTCCACGCCACCAAGGGACCCTGCTACAGATGTCTATTTTCCCAACCCCCGCCAGCAAATACGGCTGAGTCATGTGAAGAAGCCGGGGTCCTGAATGTAATGCCGGGAATCATGGGAACAATCCAGGCCAACCAGGCACTCGGAATCCTCCTTCGAAAAGGGACACCGTTAATCGGTCGACTACTAGTCTTCAACGGACTCGACAATACATTCGACGAGGTCAATTTCAGGAAGAACAATTCATGCGTGGTCTGCGGGTCCAATCCAACGATCACAGGATTAATCGACTATGAGGAATTCTGCGGAATGAAACAGAAAGAGCCTGTGAGTCAGTTTGACATGACGGCCAGCGAGTTGAAGGCCGCGATTGATGAGAGAAGAAAACTGGTCCTGCTCGACGTTCGAGAGCCATTTGAATATGCTCTCTGCCATATCGAATCATCAACACTGATTCCGGTAGACCAGCTCTCACACCGCCTGAAGGAATTAGACTTGAACGACGAGATCGTGGTGTACTGTCACGTCGGAATTAGGAGCACAGGCGCAGTCTCACTACTCAGGAAAAACGGGTTTACTAACGTAAGGAACCTCCAAGGTGGGATAGACGCCTGGGCGGTCCAAGTCGATTCGAAGATGCCAAGATACTAACAGTTCTTTCCTTTACCCAAGACTCTGACGCGTTTCTGATAGTAGCCTGAATATTGTATAGCCGAGGATAGCAATGAAAAGAAGATCGACGTATAGAGTGGGGAGACCAGCGACTAGAAGTCCGGTCAAGGAAGCCGCAACGACCGAGGGTATTCCGAGCATAGCCGCAGCGACCAGGCTTCTTCTGGTGACAAAGCCGAGGCGTCCGTGTCTCCAGACTGCGATGGCGATTGTGGGCAGCGAGATTAGTTGACTTGCTGTCCCGGCGATTTTTATCGGCAGTCCGACGAGGTAGGTGAGGACCGGAATTCTGTATTCGCCTCCAGCGACACCGACGGTTCCGCTTATCATCCCCACGCCCAGTCCACTGATTACGGAGAGGACCAAGTCAAGAGTAGATACGGTAGCCTGACTTGTTCCTTCGGGAATGAAAATTAAGCCATAGCCCGCTCTAGCTATCACGAACGATAGAAGCAGGGCAATGAATCGTTTGAGTGTGCGTTTACTTGCCCTGTGGCTCAGCAGTGCTCCAGCATATGCTCCCGGAATTGAACCGACTATCATTGCTACGGAAATGTACGCTGCATTGAGCGACCAGATTCCTCCGTTAATCCTAACTGCGAAATTCAAGCCAGAAGTTGCGAAGCTGATGAGAAGGTTGGCCACAAGCATGTCTTCTAGCGGTAGCCTGAGATAGTAGAGGAGGAAGGGTATTCTCTCCTCGGCGCCTCCTAGCCCGACGAGACCTGCAAGTAGTCCAGTGAAGGAGCCGTATCCAACTGACGCCGCAACGCGATTACCTGTTACTAGTCTCTCTTGCGGATTCTCTTCTAGTCTGATGCTCAAGGTCTCAAAGATGCTCCTTCAATTCAGCTAAAATGTCCAGAGTCAAGCGCGCCTGTGGCGACTAACACGATGTGCGGAAACTCTGAGATGAAGATCTGTAGTGCAGTTTCTACGGCTTCAGGTGATCCTGGGAGGCAGACTATCAGTTTTCTCTTGACGATTCCAGCCGTTGCTCTCGTCAGCATTGCTGCGCTGCCTATTTTCTGGTAGCTAATGTTTCTAAGAAGCTCTCCGAACCCGTTGAGTTCCTTTTCAAAAAACGGGACCACAGATTCGACGGTGACGTCCGTGTGAGAGACTCCTGTTCCACCGATGAATAGTATGGCGCTTGCGTCACTGCCTAGAAAATCTCTGACCGCCCTGCGGATCATGCTCTTGCTGTCAGGCACGAGTTTCCTAGTCTCGATCTTGTGTCCTGCTTCTCGAACGATGTGCGCGGCCAAATCCCCAGACTCGTCATTGTATACGGAACCTTCGCTTTTCATTCTGAACCTTGTCGAGCTAACTGTGACGATGTGGAAGCTGAGGCTATGTTTACTGTGGTCCCGATGCTTCTCGTGAGGTTTCACTTGGTCTTCTTTACCACCCTGACGTCTTGTATCCGCGTTGTGGGATACTGGCCCCGGCTGTCTTTCTCGTAGGCCTTAACCGCGTCCCATATGTTTAGTAGCGCTACCGTGGTCGCTGTGAGGGCTTCCATTTCCACTCCTGTCTTTTCGGTCGCTGAGACCGTGGCCGTCACTTCGATCCCTGAGGAAGAGAGGGAGGTCTCTATCGTCGTGCTCTCAATCTTCAGCGGATGACACAACGGCAGGAGTTCTGGTGTTCGTTTCGCGGCCATTATTCCCGAGACTTTGGCTAGAGACATCGGGTCTCCCTTTTCTGTTAGTCCCTTTCTTATCATACGAATTGTGTTCTGCTTTAGTTTGATTCTGCCGGACGCTATTGCGATTCTGTTAGTAGCAAGTTTCTTCGAGATGTCTATTTGTCTGAAGCTCACCCTGGTCGACAATGCTTAACGCCGGTCTAAGATTTTCGATTCTGTCTTTTATACCAACAAGACCCTTTTTCTTCGCGCTTGATTTCGCAATCATCTCTCGATAGGCCCCCCTCCAACCCTCTCGTAGATACGAAAGGGAGGGTCGCTGCCAAGCTGAGAATCTCTCTCACAGACAGGTGCAACTTCGCATGTCTGTTTTGCATGCCCGACAAGTCCGATGTCCACTGGCTTCCCTCTACTGATCTTCTCTCGTTTGACGAGATTGAGCGCGTGACGAGGGTCTTCGTCTCGATGGGGATCAGCAAAGTGCGGATAACTGGAGGAGAGCCGCTGCTCCGGAACGGTGTAGAGGATCTCGTGAGACGACTCACGAGGATCGACGGTCTCGAGTCTGTCGATATGACGACTAACGGCTACTTTCTCGGCTCGAAAGCTCGAGCGCTCAAGGATGCGGGTCTTCGCGGTGTGACCGTGAGTCTCCATAGTCTTCGGGAAGACCGGTTCGCAAGGATTTCCGGAATGAACGCTCTGCCTAGAGTCCTTGAGTCAATTTCTGAAGCCGTACGCGTCGGACTGCATCCTGTCAAGATCAACAGCGTGGCCATCAAGGGCTACAACGAAAACGAGATCCTTGACATTGTTGGTTTTGCGAGAAAGCTCAACGTCGGTCTTCGGTTCATCGAGTTCATGCCTCTAGACGGGCTCGGAATCTGGGACCGGGAAAAGATCGTCACTGGAGAAGAAATCCTGAACATAGTCCGATCCATATTCCCACTAATTCCCAAAGGGCGAGGTAGAGCAGAGACAGCTTCGGTCTGGGAGTTTGCTGATGGCCATGGAGAGCTTGGCGTTATCACTCCAATGAGTGAGCCCTTCTGCGACGATTGTGACCGGCTTCGTCTCACCCCAGACGGCAAGCTCCTCTCGTGTCTTTTTGACACAGAGTATTACGATCTAAAGCCAATTCTCAGAAACGGCGGCGAGGATGAGATGCTCAGATCATTCATCAGAGACTCTGTCTGGAAGAAGCCGGAAGGCGTAGGCTACATGCCATGGATCAAGCAAGGATGGAAGAATCCGCGAAATATGAACGCGATCGGTGGATAGAACCTGATTCGAGTCAAGGTGATCTACTTCGCCCAAGCGCGGGACGTAACAGGAATTAAAGGCGAAGAGTTCAGACTCGATTTGAAATCGATCGTAAAGGACGCGCTCTCGAAAGCTTTCGAGGCTCACCCGAAGCTAAGTGCACTTGAGAGTTCGCTCAAGGTTGCTTTAAACGAGGAGATCACTAGGGAAGACGCTGAGCTGAAAGACGGAGATAGAGTCGCGCTCCTGCCTCCGGTTGTCGGTGGATGAGAACCGTTTGAAGTCTAGAATTAGCCAAAAATCCATCGACCCGGCCAAAGCCCTAGCATCAGTAATGGAAGACGATGCAGGCGGCATTGTCCTTTTCGTTGGAACCATCAGAAACCAGACGGATGGTAGGCGGGTAAAGGGTCTCGAATACCAGGTCTACCGCAGGATGGCTCGACGCGAGATTGCGAAACTGGAGGAAGAGATTAGGAAGCGCTGGCCGGTCAAGTCGATCACGCTGGTCCACCGAGAAGGCAAGCTGAAAGTTGGCGACGTGAGTATTGTCGTTGCCGTGTCTGCTCCGCACAGAGGAGAAGCATTCGATGCAGCTCGGTACGCGATCGACCGAATAAAGGATTCTTTTCCAATTTGGAAGCGTGAGAAATTCAAAGGAGGCCGTTACGCGTGGGTGAAGGGGACTCCGATCCAGAGCCATTCCTCTTCAGTTCCTAAGGTAGGAGGACCCGAGACTAGGGTGCGAGGAATTGTCCGCCGACGTACGAGAAGCCTGGTAGAAGCCTAACTGAAACTTCCTCGCCTGCTTGCAACTCTCGGATCCTCTCTGGAACTAATACGAATCCGTTGGAATTGGTCAGGACGCTAATCGATTCCGTCTGTCCAACGACTGGTAGGGCTTGGAGACCATCTGCCTTTCTCTCCAAGTTCACGTAGAGGACCTTGGTGAAGTGTTGGAATTTCTTCCTCGCTTTCCAACCAGTTGACAGACGGGCCTTGACGAAGGCTCTCGATTCCGGTCCGGGTGTCATTCTAAGAATCATCGGAAGAGCCAGAAGCAAGAACGCGTTCATTGCTCCCTGAACTGGACCTGGGAGCATGACCACCGGTTTCCCACGAACTGCAGCGATCCCCGCTACCCTCCCTCGATCCATCTTTATCCCGTGAATGAGGCGAGTCTTTTTCGAGATACGCCGCAATGTTTGCTCCACGAGGTCTCGTTCCCCTAGCGAGGTTCCTCCAAGCGTTAGAGCGATGTCCGAGGTTCGAAGTGCTCGTTTGAGAGCGTTGTTCATTAGCTTGAGATTATCTGGGACAATTTCTCTGAGAGTCGTGACTCCGCCGAGCTCTCTTACCAAATTTTCGAAGATTGGCGAGTGACTCTCTCGAACTTTCCCCGAGGTAACTGTGTCAAACGAATCGACTAGCTCGTCACCGGTAGCGATAATCGCCACCCTAGGTCTTGCATATACTCGAAGTATTCGTATTCCCAGCAGCGCCAGCATGCCGACGTCCTGAGCTCTAATCGTAGCGCCAGCATGAATTACCACGGTGCCCTTCTGAACGTCAACTCCGACAGGAAAACAGAATTCACCCTTCTGAGCCTCTCTGAAAAAGTAGATCTTGTCGCCGGATATTTTCGCGTCCTCCACTGGTACGACAGTGTCGGCGCCTGCTGGTAGTTCCCCTCCTGTAACGATTCCAATCGCCTCTCCCGCAGATATCTTCCGACTATGATTATTCCCCGAGTGAATGTCCTCCGCCAGGGAGAGAGTCTTGGGCGATCGAGAACTTGCGCCAACCAGGCTGGACGCGACTATGGCGTATCCATCCATGTGGGACCGTTGCTTGTCAGGGACGTTAATCGGCGCCACTACGTCTTCCGCGACGACACGGCCAAAGGAATCCTTGGCCTTGACCGTTTCTGTTGGATTCCTGGACCTTGTCAGGCGTGAGATGGTTGCTAAGGCAGAACTGACTGAGGTGTAATCTCTGAACCCGGTGACCAATCTCCCGCCCGGTTTCAGTTCTTGAACCAGTGTTAGCCGCCCTTCTTGACCATACGAACCACGATGCTTATTGTAGGGGAATTCTCGTTTGTTTCAACAGTTCTTATCTCGTCGCCGGCTTTGACTTCTCCCTCTCTAAGTACTCTGAGATAGTAGCCGGATCGTTCCGAGTCGAGAAAGATTTTGAGGATGGCTTGAGTCCCGAATCTTAGACCCAGCTTGTAGCAGGGAAAACGGGGCTGGGTCACCGCGAATTCTGCCGACCCTACGACAAGTCGGTCTCCGATGTGAACCTCGTGCTCAAGCAATCCCTCGGTAGTCAGGTTCTCTCCGAAGGATCCCCAAGGCAATTCCATATCCGGATACTTCTGGGCCCAGAAATGATAATGCTCCGACGGGTACACGTAGACCGCCTTGTCCACGCCGCCATGAACAGTCAAGTCTGCCTGACGGTCCCCTTCCAAATTCAGCCTTCCAACTTTCACCGTGCCCGAGACTGGTTTCTTGACAAAGCCTGAGCGAACAGGCTTTCCACGGATACGGCCCAGCTGGCGCACATGTCCAACATTGACCGAGATTAACCGCAATACTTCTCCTTGTTCAAGGAACTCTCAGCTATAAGCTGGGAGAGCCCGCCGCGAAAAATGAAACGGGCTTCACGCTTCTCTGACTGCGGTTCGCCTCTCAAACCAATAGCTTCATTATGCGTCCTCGTGATCATTCGGCCACCATGGTCCGGGTTCTCCAGGCGCATATGCCGGGAAACTACGAGCTATACGACCTTTCATCGAGCAGAGCAGGACCCGCAATCTGCAAAGATTGCTGGGAGAAAGCAAAGCAAACGACTACCAATCCTCTCGATACTGTTTGGGCTTCCTCTAGAGGACAGTCTGTTGTCTTGTGGTTGTGTCAGAATCATGCAGAAGAGCTGAAAATGAAAAGATCAGGCGAGGTTCGATTCGTGAAGCTTGTCAAGGGCGTCGTACCCAACCCTGGAATCTAAACGCGCGGCGACTCTTCTCACGCAGTTCCGAAGGCCCTGTGCCTCTGATGCTTTCCTGACGGGCCCTTGAACCGCTCCTCGTCCCATACATTTCCCCGTTCATGGTAGCCGTAGGTCTCCCAGTAACCGTCGCTGTAATCCTTGATCAACTCGATCCTGTTCACCCACTTAGCGCTCTTCCAGCCATAGAGACTGGGAAAGAAGGGTCTCGCAGGAAACCCCTGGTCTCGTGAAAGCGGCTGTCCACCAATCTTGAACGCCATCAAGGCATCCTCCTTCAACGCATCTTCGATCGGTACTGGTGCGCTGTAGCCGTCGAAGCAGTGAAACATCATCCACCCCGCCTCAGAACTCACTTTGGCTGGTTCTACCAGTGTACGGATCGGGACGCCTTCCCAGTTGACATCTTTGATCGACCACTGGGTTACGCAATGGAACGACTTGACATAGTGGGTCTGTGGCATCGCTAGTAGCTGTTCGTAGGTGTACTCGACGGGTTTCTCGACGAGACCGTCGACTTGCAATTTCCATCGAGCGAGGTCGGCATTGGGAATTCCTAACGCGCCATAAATTATGAATTTCCTCCCCCAAACCTGTCTAGGAGGGAGTTGTTGCTCTGACATCCCAGGCTATGAGCTACGAGTAAACCGTCTAAAGCCTTTCTCTAAATCCATTCGTCGGCCTCTGCAGCCCACCTCCTGGATAGAGCAAGCATTTACTGGCAAGAACAAACCGAGTCGTTAGTTTGAATCGTTAGCATGCGTCTCACCGAGCTCGCCATTTCAACCCCACTCGTCCAGATTCTGTCCGTGCGCGGCCTGCAGGGTTTATTCCCTAGGCCTATGCAATGATTGTTGTGCATGGATATCACTACGCTCAAACGAGCTTTTCAGGACCTTAGGCCTTACGCTTGGCCGATCATTGTCCTAGTCGTTATTTCTCTCATTGCAGTTCCGATAACTCTGATCACTCCGGTTCCCATCAAGCTCTTGGTCGACAGCTTTCTCAGTTCTCAGCCCCTGCCGGGGTATCTCACAGTTTTCGTCGGTTCTGGGGCGTCCAAGAATCTAACCTTGGCGCTGGCAATCGGCATACTCATGAGTGCTGCTGTTCTCGCGTATCTACAGAATCTTGTGAATGTCTGGTACAGCAACAAGGTTGGAAATCGGATGACGCTCGACGTGCGGGCCCGCCTGTTTCGCCAGATGCAACGCCTCTCTGTCTCGTACCATGACAAGATGGGCGCGGCGGACTCTGCGTATCGAACCCTGAACGACGCCCCTATGCTTCGCTCGTTCGGAATTGATAGTCTGATTTCTTTGGCTACATCTATTCTGACACTTGGTGCAATGATTATTGTCATGACTTATTTGGACTGGCAGCTAGCTCTGATCGCTCTAGTAGTCTCGCCCCCTATGTTTTTGGTTACACTTGTATTTCGGCCGCGAATACGTGCGGGGTGGAGAAAGTATAGAGCTTCAGAGAGTGCGGCTATGGCGACCGCCCAAGAGAGTCTCGGAGCTTCTCGACTTGTCAAGGCTTATGGCCAAGAGGATCGGAAAAGCGAACAACTAGTCTCGCAATACGGCGATAGCCTCTCCGCCGCGCTCAGTGTTCAAGTAAACGGCGCAGTCTACAGCTTACTCATCGGCATTGTAACAGCCGCAGGACTCGCAGCCGTCCTCTACATAGGCATCGGCCATGTTCAGCTGGGCCTCCTTAGCCTTGGAAGCCTACTAGTAGTAAACTACTATGTGACACAGCTGTACACTCCACTTCGAAATGTGGGCCAGTCAATACTAGACATCCAGATGTCTCTAACTGGGATAGAGAGGTATCATTCCGTTCTCGACGAGAAACCTGACGTGCCGGAGGCACCGAACGCTCTAGCAATTACTAGAGCAAATGGAAAGATCGCTTTTCAAAATGTCTCATTCGAATACACGGCGGGACACGCGGTTCTTCATGAAGTCTCGTTCGAACTGCTGAGCGGTAGCCGTCTTGGCGTGGTTGGTCCCACAGGTTCTGGAAAGACGACTCTTTCGAGCCTGCTCCTCCGTCTGTATGATCCTGGTGGAGGAGAGATTACGCTCGACGATATTGATCTGAAGGAGTACAAGGTCGCCGACCTCCGAAACCAGTTCGCAGTGGTTCACCAAGAAACTGTTCTCTTCTCAACCACAGTGGCTGAGAATATTCGCTTTGCTCGGCCTGATTCAACAATGGAAGAGGTGGTTTCAGCGGCTGCTGCTGCAAAGGCTCACGACTTCATCAAGGGATTACCCGAGGGTTACAATACGCTGGTTGGTGAACGTGGAATGAAACTGTCTGGTGGAGAACGTCAGCGTATCTCTCTCGCTCGTGCCTTCCTCAAGAATGCGCCCATCCTGATTCTTGACGAGCCAACGAGCTCTCTGGATGTTCATACTGAGGGAGCAATTCTTGAAACGATCCAAGATCTGATGAAGGGAAAGACGACGCTGATGATCGCGCATCGTCCCAGTACTCTCAGGAACTGTAACATGATTCTGGAGTTAGAAGACGGTGAAGTGAGAAGAATTACGACTGATGTTGATTCGGTTCTATCCGGTATGGCGGTCCCTTCAATTCAGGCCTGATGAATGCCCATTATGCGGATTTTCCAGGCCTTGACCCTCGTTGTCTCTTGATATTGGATGAGCACTAAACAAAAACGGGAATGGGATGGACGCTAATCTGATGTAGACTGGCTAAAAAAAGGGAGAGGGGAGCCTGTCTCGGGCTCTCCGTTTTGTTTACGCTTGGTGGCTTGGGGTCCAGGAGATGAGTGTCTCGCTGGCGGTTACTCCGTTGATGCTGTTGAGCTTTCCGACGGAGGTCTCCATTAGTTCATCTTGGCTGAAGCCGTTGAACGAGGCGACGACATCGTATTCACCGGGGATGAGGTGGGCTTCGATCAGGTTCGGGAATGTCTTGAGTTTCTGGAGTACGCTCTGAATTCTGCCTTTGATCTTGACTAGAGCATATCCGACGGGTGGCTCGTTCGAGTCTTCTCTGTTCCTTGGGTTGGTGACAGTCTCGATTGACGGGGCTGTCTGGGTTGATGTGATTCCGCTTATGCTGCGAATCCTCTCGACTGTGCTGAATGCTTTGGCGAGTTCGTTGGTTTTCAGTTTGATCACTAGGTCGAAGCGTCCGGTGACTGGTGTGATGGAGGCAATGTTGGTGATTTTTTTCAGCTGGTTGATGATTCGCTCTGGTGCGCCTTTTGCGTTTGCGAAGACAAAGCTGATTGATTCAGATTTGGACATTGTTGTTCTGAAGTCGCTGATCGGGCCGGATGCTATTTCTTGACGCTTGAACCGGTCGGAATCTCCGATGGTAACAATTGCTAGCGAACAGTTACAAGTTGGTTAGGGGGGCAGGTCGATCATGCACAGGTGTGATTCCTGCCGGAGTCTTTCATCGTACCCTGTGTGCAGTCGCCCTTTCTCGGATTTCCGGCACGTCGGTGTTCGAGGGGTTACGAGCCAGCTTAGGATCCCTTTCGCAATTCACCATTTTGCTGGAGCTTCAGGCTTCTCTGTGCTCTTCCAGAGATACATGGTCGCTATTGATGAGTACGGATGCCAGTCTGCGGCAAGTTCTTCGAATCTTTGTCTCGTCGGCAGTTTCCTTAGGCTGTAAATCCTCTTCGCAGCCTTCCGCAGCCCAAGATCGTCAACTGGCAACACGTCAGTCCGTCCAAGCTTGAACAATAGGAACATCTCTGCAGTCCACCGTCCGATTCCCCGGACCGCATCAAGCTCGCGCATCGCCTCCTCGTCCGACAATGTTTCAAGCCGCTTCAGGTCGAGCCGGCCGTCTAGAAGTCTCTCCGCGAGATCTTTGATGTACGAGATTTTCTGGGGGGACAATCCGCTGCTCCGCAGTCTACCGGGGTCAGTCGACAAGTACTGGCTCGGACTCGGCAGTCTCCCACCGTACAGCTGTTTGAACCTGTTCAGTATTGCTCTCGCAGCCGAGCCGGCTAGTTGTTGGAAGATGATCGATCCGACAATCGCCTCGTAATGATCGATATCCAGTTTGAACCGGATGGGTCCGGTCGAGTTGATGATCCGGGCGAGCACCGGGTCCCTCTTCTTCAAGTATCGAACCCCCTTCTGCCAGACTCTGCGATCGTCTAGAGATCCTACGGACTGGCTTCGGTAGGGCATTTGATCAGATTTCTTGGATTTGACCGGCGACAATTACACTTGCCAAGGTTTATCGACAGTTATCGCGATAACCAACGACCCGTATGGCCCTCTCTGATCGGGAAATAGACACTGCGATAAAAACTCGACAGTTGAGTATTCTCCCCCGGATCGCAAAACTGAACGGTGCTGGTATTGACTTGCGAATCGATCGCAGTCTCGTCCTGGATCCAGGAAAGCAAAGACTGGCCGCGACATCTGAACGTGTTGAGCTGTCAGAGAATTTTCTCGGAATACTTCACATCCGCTCGAGCCTCGCCCGTGAAGGAGTGATCGCCAGCCTAGCACTGGTCGATCCGGGTTTTCGTGGCCAGCTGACTGTCAGTCTCTATAATGCTGGAGACAGATCGGTCAAGCTCCGGAGGGGTGAGAGGTTCATCCAGCTCTCTCTGTTTAGACTCGGGAGACCTGCGACACACAAGTACACTGGAAGATACCAGGAGAGCAAGGGAGTTGTCAAGAGCCGCCGACGGAAAAAACGTACGTCATAAAAAAATGCAAAACGTTATACATGGTGTAAGGGGCCAGGCGCAATACAAGCGATGAAGGACACTTCGCGCATCTTAGATCTCAAGTACAAACTCCAGACGATCGAGCTGTTGAATCTCGCAAAGACAGAGTACACCTATAGAGCACTCTCCGCAATATTGCACTTGCCGGAGACTGTTCTGAGCCGCTATGTGAAGGGCCACGTTTTACCAACCGCGGAGCGGGCGGAGGAGATCAACAAGACCTTGCAGAAGTACATGGGCCTTGAGAAGGAGATTCACAAACGGATCAAATACGATGACCTCGGTTTTTTCGATAACACAGAGATCATCAACGACACAATGCTTCTAGAACGCGCGGTCCAGCAGGCCGTCGGCGCCTTCGCCGGGAAAAGAATAAACAAGGTAATGACCGCAGCAGTTGACGGTGTTCCCCTCGCGACGTTACTGGCGCAACGTCTTGGTAAACGGCTGATCATTTCGAAACAGTCGCGTGAGATCGGGGTCCGCGAGTTCATCGAGGAGGTATACATCATGCCTCCGGCGATAATGAAGAGCCTCTACGTGTCGAAGGACGCTTTCAAGAAGGGCGAGGGCATATTGATCGCCGACGATATTATCGATAGCGGTGAGACCCAGCGGGCCATGATCAAGATCGCCCACAAGGCGAAGGCGGAGGTCGTGGGAATCTATGCTCTGGTGGCTATTGGGGATTCTTGGAAGGCGCGTATAGACTCGATGGGTAATATTCCTGTTGAAGTCGGGACGGTTCTTACAAAAAAAGAGATTAGCGGGATACCCGCCTAAACCCTACCAAACAGAGTAGAAAAAGTAGTAAGCGGGGACGGTGCCTTAGGCTTGGCCACGTCCGAAAAAACTGCCCGGGCGATTCTTGCTCTCGTATTCTTCGTGTTAGGACTCTGGCTAGTCATTTTTCCGGCCGCGACTAGCGGGCCGCTACCAACCTCAACCATTCTCTTACAGGCCTTTGTGAGTGCAATACTCATCACTCTTGGTCTAGTCACCCTCTTCGTCGGAAGAATCGTTCGTTTTGCGAACCGCAAAAAGAAGACCTAAGACGATTGTTGAGACAGACTTGGTAGGGTCTAGGAATTCTTCGAAGTCAGCGACCTGAGACTCTCCATGAAAGGAGGGCTCGCAACCCCACGGTCCGTGACTATTCCGGTGACCACTTCGGGAGGAGTAATGTCAAACGCCGGATTCAAGGCCTCGACCGCTCGCGGTCCGATGCGTTTACCGTTGAAGTAGAGTATTTCTCGCTGGTCCCTCTCCTCAATCACCACACTTGACGCGTCCGTCAGCAAGTCTAGAGTCGAGACAGGTGCCGCGGCATAGAACGGGACCGCGTAATGTCTGGCGGACAACGCGATCGGTAGAGTCCCTATCTTGTTCGTCACGTGTCCAGTCCCGAGAATCCGGTCCGCTCCAACCACGACTTTGTCAACAATTCCTCGGGAGAGTACCTGGGCGGCCGCGCTGTCGCAGATGATTCTCACAGGAATCTTGTCATGTGCCAGCTCGAACGCTGTCAGCCTCGCCCCCTGCAACAATGGACGAGTCTCGGTCGCGATCACACTGATCTTCTTTCCCTGTTCAATAGCCGTCCGGACAACAGCCAGCGCAGTCCCATGACCGACAGTCGCGAGCGCCCCCGCATTACAATGAGTCAGAACAGTGTCACCATCTTCCAAGAGCGGTGCACCATGTTCCCCGATCTTCAGAGCAGACTCCAACTCCTCACGCATTACCTTCTCAGCCTCTTCTTCCAGCCGCTGATGCAGAGAGGACGGGGCGCTGATACTGGTTGACACGTTGTAGACGCGTTCGACGGCCCAGCGAAGATTAACACCAGTAGGCCGAGTCCCAATCAACAGATCAGCATACTTCCGCAACTTTTTCCGCGCTTCATCCATGTCCCAGGTCCGAATGTGCTTGAGCGAGAGAACTAGACCAAAAGCGCCAACCACACCGATTAGCGGCGCGCCACGAACCTTCATCGACTTGATAGCATGACAGACCTGCTCAACACTTCCCAACTTGACATACGACAATCTCGCGGGAAGAAGCGTCTGATCAATAACAGACAAGACGCCACTACGCCATCTTATGGGCTCTAGGCTACGAATGGGCAACAGACTCGGTCCCCGATCTGGTACTCTTTCTATTTGAATTCTGCAATGACCTCCGCGTGAAAACTAGGCTCGGTTCTAAAGGATGACCGGAGGAAAAATGGGGAGTTTGCGGTGCGCCATTGCTATACGGCTTCTACTGGAAGTGTACTCGTAGAGCGCACGCTAGTGCAAGATCTTGTCCGCCGTAGGGTCCGTCGCCGTTGAGGTGCGCGTCTATGAACCACCAGCCGACGAATATGTGTGTCCCGGTCATGCCGTTCGGGAAGTTAGAAATGAACAGCTTGAGGAAGTCTCCGTTCCTATTGGTATAGTCGTGGAGTCCGTGGGTCTGTACACCGTCAACGTAGAGCTCGAACGTGGTCTGGGCGCCCATGAAGGCGGCCTGGTCTGTCTGGTTCTGGGATGTGAAACCGCTTGAGACCCAACCGTGTCGGACGTGGAATGGAGTGTTGGCGGGGAAGTTCGTGTCACCGGGGGCTATGTTCGGATCGACTGGGGGGATGAACGAGCATGAGCCGAGGCTGAAGCCCCTGTACATGCTGAGTGTGATGCCTACAGCCGGCGGGCTCTGACTGACCGGTTCGTTGCCAGTGTCACGGGAGACATTGGGGCTGATTGCGTGAATAGGGCTAAGCAATGCTAACGCAACTGCGACTAGGGCTATGGCGAAGATTGTCTTCTTTATTTTTCACAACCTCCTCCCACTTCTACTATCCGTGGGAGTTTCTAAGTAAGAACCAGAAGCGTATTTCAGACTTAGTGATGAGCGAAAACCAGCGTATTCTTCCGGATTCCCCTAGTCTGCCACAGCCAGCCATGAGAGTCCAAGGCAGGCTACAGCAGCAACCACTCACGATTGAGCATGATGAACCCCAGTCCGATACTCTTTCTATTTGAATTCTGAATAATTCAACGGCCCAGTCCCCAAGTAGGTTCTGACGCTAGGCATGGCCAGAGAAAGAAGTAGGACTATTGGGAACACTACAGTAAGTGGATCCACGCTCAAGTTCAAGCTTACAGACCCAGATGTAGACCCATACGTGTGGAAGTTTGATCCTAATTGCAACGGGACAAGAGCGAGTAGCGAAATGATGAGACCCAGCGTCCAGGACCATGATCTCCCAAGGAAGAAACCCCTCGCAGCAACTAGGTATGCGGCACCGAGGATCACACCCAGAAATCCGAACAATGCAAACAATGGTATGTCATACATCAATGCCGTCCGGATCGAACCCACCGCAGCAATGATAAGAAGAACTCCATAGAGAAGGCTGACCAAGATAGCTACTGCGACGCTGCCTGGCCTAGACTGGCTTCGCACAATCAAGCATCAGACGGGTCGGAAAGATAAGCCTAGCTTCTCAACACATTCACCAATCGCTCTGTCGCAAACATTCGCACGAAACACTCCTCTGCTCGAAGGGCTTTTTAGACGCCGGACCCGTGCGAACCTTCTGAGATCCTTGGGAGAACTTTGACCCAGGCGCTCACCAACATTACCATCATTGACATATCGGGACTCTTGCTAATTCTAGTCGGCACACTTCTTAGGTGGTCTCAGATGCGAAAATCCAGCAGGGGCCCTGGACTATTGGTTCAAGCATTTTGGGTGGGAGGGGCTGTCGTCATGGTTGTCGGAGTGGCTATAACACTGAATCTTGTCTAGCGAGATTCCAATCAAACATTTGAATGGCTTTATAGACGCCGGGTCCCGTCCGAGCCTTCTGGGACCCTTGGAGACGGAAACGAAGACTCAGGAAACGCCAGCACCTGTCGTTGTTGAGGTGCTTGAGGCTTACCTGTCCAAGGGCATGGTCTTTCTCCGGGACCCGTCTAAACTGATGGATCTCCGCGAGAGAGCATTCGGAACGCTAACAGGCGACAAGATCACACTCAGCCCGTATGAGACGTTCTATCTGGTCGAAAAGAAACGGATCTACGTCCTAGACGAGAAATCGAAACAGTCAAGATCATTGCAGCAGCTAGTGACGAGACTCGCCGTCGGAAAACCGACAATATGGACAAAATATCTCGTCTACCGCGACCTCCGAGACCGGGGGTATCTTGTCCGGGAAGGCGAAGCAGGCTACGACTTCGAAAGCTTCGGAAAAGGCGCCATGAGACGATTGGTCTCAATAGTCTTTGAGGGCGGAGAATCAACACTGGAGAAGTTAGCTAGATTGTCAGCGAAGGCCAACAAGGACGGAAAAGACCTAGTCCTAGCAGTCATCGACAGACGCACAGATATTGTCTATTACACACTGAACCCTGAAACCTTCCAGAGCCAGTAGACAACGATGCAAGTTCGGAGGCCCCAATACGCGGCCGGAATCGTCCTCTTCATCATCGGTATTATCCTGGTCGGCGTAGGCTTGCCCGGAAGCGCTCAGACCCAAAATCAGCCGCAATTGTACATGGGAGTCAGCGTATCCATCGTGGGCGCAATCCTCGCGATCTTCGGATATTCAACAAAGGCTGAGAGTTCTCAATCCTAGCGGAGCACCACGACTTGTCTGAGAAACAGTATACTCTTCCTCGCGGACTGAAGGATATCGAGCCTGACGAGATGGCTCGTAGGATCTGGCTCTCGGACAAGATCCGGGAGGTGCTCTGGAGCTACGGGTTCCAGATGCTCGAGCCCAGCCCTATAGAGAATCTAGAGACCCTGGAAGCGAAATCGGGTCCTGGGGTCCGGGAGGAGATCTACTGGTTCAAAGACAAAGCCAACCGCGACCTCGGCCTAAGATTCGACCTGACTGTCGGCATGACGCGGATGGTTGCTAACCGGTTCGACCTGCCGGAGCCGATGAAGATCGCCAGCATCGGCGGAGTCTGGCGCTACGACGAGCCCCAGTTCGCCCGATACCGCTACCATACACAATGGGACGCGGAGATCTATGGAGTAGCAGAACCGACCGCCGACGCAGAGATCATCGCACTCGCCTCAGATATTCTCGACAAGGTCGGATTGAAAGAGCACGAGGTCCGGGTCAGCAACCGGAAACTCGCCGAGGGCTTCCTCAGGAGCATCGACATTGGGACTCAGGAGGATCTAGAACGGATTCTCAGGATCATAGACAGCATCGCAAAGAAGGGCCGAGAAAAAGTCGAGGGAGAGCTGAGCCGAGCCGGATTGTCCGAGTCCAAGGTGAAACGTGTAATCGGATTCGCAGACATAGCGGGAAAACCTGACGAGGTTCTTTCCGATCTAGAGAAGAAGCTCCCTAAGAACGATCTGATCAGCAAGGGACTACAAGAACTGAGAGGAACCATCGACAACATCGAATCTCTAGGAAAAACATCCAAGGTTCAGATTGATCTAGGGATTGTCCGAGGAATCAGCTACTACGACGGGACCGTGTTCGAGGCCTACGACCAGGCCGGCGAAGATGTGGGGGCGGTCTTCGGCGGAGGCCGCTTCGACAAACTGTGTAGAATATACGGGAAACGGGACATGCCAGCAACAGGAGTAGCAGGAGGCTTCGAACGACTAATGCTGTCACTGGAAAGGAAAGGACTCTTCCCAGACACAGACCAGAACGTGCAAGTCTTAGTAGTAATGGCAGGCGAGGAAGTCCGAAAAGAAACGATAGAAGTTTTACGGGGACTCCGTGATGCAGGGGTCCGGGCTGATAGAGACCTAAAGGAGCGACCACTGAGAAAACAGATGGAATACGCATCATCGATCAAAGCACGGCTCGTCGTGATAGTCGGACCCAGAGAAATCGAACAGAACAGAGTCCGACTCCGAGACATGAAAAATGGCGAGGAGAGAGATGTTGAGAAGGACAGAGTCGCGACCGAAGTAAGAAATATTCTCTAGTTCGGACAGCAGCCCGTCTAAGTTCACTCTCGGAATGACTTTCTGCAACGCGTCAGAAACTCTTCTTCCATGCATCCCTCAGCCCGACGACGGATAATGACCGGCATGAAAGGAGTGAAGAGTAAGTCGGGTGTTAACACTGTAGGACAAGACCCAGAGTTTCAGTCAAGAAATGAGTTGTTCATTGGACCCAACGACCATTCCTACGGTTCCAAACAAATAGGGCATTTTGGAGTGGATCTCCCTAAGAAGTCTGTCGTTATTGGCTCTCCAATACGCAAGTAATGGGAGCTTAGTCACGTTTCCGACCTGTAGGGAACTTAACCCTGCTCTTTCCATCATCTGACTCACCTGTTTGTTTGTGTAGTACGTTCGCGCTGCTTTCGAGGGCGGCAGATTCGCCATCTTGCGAAAAGTTTCCCTTCCGCGAATTCTCTTCTCGAAACTAACGATTACACGACCCCCTCTTTTCAACACTCTTCGTGCATCTTGAAGAAATACTTCTGGTTCGGGCAGAAAGTGAAATGATCTTACCGAAATAATATTATCGAAAACACCAGCTTTGAATGGAAGATACTCAGCGTCCGCACGAACTATGTCAGCCGCCCCGTTCAGTTTTTCCTTGGTAATCCTCGCCATGACTTTGGAGATTTCTAACCCAACATAGTCAAAGCCTTTGGATGTTATGAAAGAGGATACACGGCCCGTCGCTGTTCCAATGTGTAGAACCTTTCCTTTTTTCAACAGGCGCAACGTGGTGTTGAGTTCGATTTCGGAAAAGAAAGCCCCTCCTCTTGTTCGTCCATATCGTATTGAATCGTAGTCTTTGCCTTCTCTGTCGTAGTTCGCGATCACATGCTGTTTGCTTGGAGTCGAAGCATCTGTTCCTTTTGGAGAGAGGTTGTGTCTTTTCCCTTTTCCCGCAGGCCCACGGCCAATGCCGTCCGACTTCAGGATGATGCCCACTGCTAGGAATATGTTCGACAAGAATCCGAGAAAGACTACCGAAATTAAATCCGAGCTGCGATTGTCGTTCCTCTTCCAGGCGGCGACCACGCGCAATGGATTCAATCGTTTGAGTGATATCTTCCGCACCTTCTGATAGGCCTCTCCATATCTTTGATAATGGTCGGAGCCTACTCGATCGTCGGCTTCGCCTCGCTCACAGCCCCGAAAGC
>Ga0307471_100000011_pt1 | contig 92876 bp, 92 predicted proteins | sample atmos_gasesAM3C__2_FD_204566 | JGI IMG/M metagenome (GOLD analysis project Ga0307471, IMG submission 204566) | Hardwood forest soil microbial communities from Morgan-Monroe State Forest, Indiana, United States - atmos_gasesAM3C_515 | ecosystem: Environmental > Terrestrial > Soil > Temperate... | reverse complement strand
TTTCGTAAACAGGTTAAGGAAGACTTGGAAGAATCCTTCGACCGATTTGTCGAGATGTCCCCGATCGTGTTCGAGGTATCCCGTAACGACGCTGTGCGCGAGATGTTTTGCTAACTCGCTTATTTCCTCTCTAGACTTGGAAGGGACAGCCTCAGAGAAAAGCGGAGGAACTGAAATAGTAGAACTGTTAGCACTTTTTTCATTCCGCTGAACTGTTTGTTCAAGCACCGCCAAACGTAATCATTCCTAGTGTTTTGTAGGAGTTTAGTTTCTACTATGTCCCGAGATTATAATGGTGGCCTACCTTTCTAGCGAAATAAATTCTACTCGCCTTAAATGCACCAACGATTTGTCGTCAATAATTGCATCTGCAACACTCAGACATGTATACGCAGTTGTTAATGCGGTCTGGGAAAAGTGGTCCTTGATGGCCCAGAGCAAATAGTTCCTCCGTAGCCCCAAGAATAGAAACAAGGCCCCCAATGGTCTGCGAGTCCTTCTAACCCCCACGAGGCCCATGGTTGCACTGAGTCGATGAGGAACATGACGACGCCGACTCCAAAGAACACAGCGCTCACCAATATGTAGGTCCAAGCTCTGGACGCTACATTACCCTTGAAGAGTTTCAGAGTCTTAAGCCCGTAGTAAGACCGAGGCGATGGTCAGCACCGTTCCAACGATGTCGAGAGTTACAGAGCCGAGATCCAAGGGTACGAGTTCATTCAACGAAACAGCGCGTTATCTATGAGAATTGTCACGGTCGAAATTTGCTTGCGTGCAAACCGGAGAAAATGAAACCATAGAAGTGGTACAACAGGGTCAATTCGTTAAACTGGCCGAATGGTGTGATCTGCTGCGGGCGGGCCCTGGCTAACGGGTTGCTAATTGGCTTCAACTCCAGAATTCTCCCTCCTCCTAAACCTAGGGCTGGCAATATTCGCCGCATTCGCTCTGAGTACTCTCTTCGAGAGAATTAAGCAGCCAGTCGTTTTGGGTCAGCTTATCGCCGGGATTATCGTCGGACCATTTGGGCTGGGCCTTGTTCAGGACCTTGGCGCGATCAATCTTCTCGCCTCGCTAGGTATAGTTCTACTGCTCTTCGTCGTTGGATTGGAGCTTGACCCACTGGAAATTCGGAGAGTAGGTACTGGCAGTTTCATACTCGCCGCTGTGGAATTGACTATCAGCTTCCTCTCAGTCTTTGGCGTTGCACTGCTCGCCGGACTAAGCACAATAGAAGCAGTGTTTGTCGCAGCCGTCGTCGCGACAACCAGTACGGCGATCATGAGCAAGATTCTCCTCGAATCGAAAAGTTTCCACGCTAAAGAGTCTCAGATGGTCATAACTGCCTCGGTCATCGAAGACTTCGCAACTGTGTTCATACTCCTACTTCTCCCAGGTCTCGCTGCCGCAAGCAATCAAGTCCCAGCTTCAGACCTCGTACTGCTGGTCGCTAAGGGAGTTCTCCTTGTTACCGTCATCTTCGTTTTTGGCTCTAGAATCGCTCCGCGAATCATCGATCGTATGACGCGAGGAGATCATGAGTACAAAGAGACAACGTTCCTGCTAGCCCTTTCCTTTGGATTCATCTTCGCGGTCCTGTCCGCAGGACTAGGATTCTCACCAGCAGTAGGCGCTTTTCTCATGGGCTTGATGATAAGAGGAAAACAAGCAGAGTTCGTACTGGAGAAGGTCGGACCGATAAAGGACCTGTTCATTGTCCTATTCTTTGTATCTATGGGAACGCTGATCAACATCGGAGCGGTCCTAACTCTTACACTCCCGATCCTTGCGGTTCTCGGAACAGCCCTACTCGGCAAATTCTGGGGATGCTGGACCGGAGCCAAGCTCACCAACGCCAAAGACGAGGCTACCAGAGTTGGATTGTCAATGCTGCCCCGGGGTGAGTTCTCGTTCATTGTCGCCAGTGAGGGAGCGGGTCTCGGTGTTGCATCACAAATCCTCTACCCAGTCGCTGGTCTCACTACTCTCATCAGCTCTGTTCTCTCTTCCATCGGAATGCGATTACTCAATGCGCGGAGATTGAAGGCCAAGATGGTTACTGTTCCGGTAAGATCAAAGAACACCGAAAAAGGAAGATGAGAGCGAATGGGAGAAGAATCGAGAATCCCTCCTGGACTAAGCCTTCTTCTAATAGGGTCCGGGCTGTATTGGATCCTTTCCAGCCAACTAATCTCATCCTTCACAGTTCTGACCCCTGGTCTCTTCCAGACTAATTCGTCGGGCGGGTTATTGATCACAATTGTTGGAATAGTATCTACCTCGATGGGCCTCTGGATTGTTCAGGCCGATTTCGACGCTTTCCGTGGACTTGCAAGAAGGGTTGACGGGTGGATCTTCACGGCCCCACTCGTGCTGGCCGCTATTGACATCTACCTGACACTAATCGTCCTGACAACAAGTTCTCAGATTGTTGAACTGAATCCGTTTGTGTCATCAGCTATTGGGATAGGTGCAGCTGCAATAGTCCCGTTCATGGTCTCATATCTGGCTCTTTCACAAGGACTAGGCCTCTTTATGATGAGAGTGGGCTCGTACCTCTTCAGCAACTCAAAGAGCAGGTATCTTCCGTTCGTCCTAATCTGTGGGGCAGCATCCTTTGGTCCAGCTAGCAATTTACTATTGCTCGTGGATTCTAGCGCGGGACAGTTTACCTATTTGGTCGCCGGCCTAGGGAGCACCCTCATTTCACTAATCCTGTTCATGAAAATCAACAGAGCGGAAGTTGAGTCTAGGCAAGGCTAAGTTACACACCGCATGACTGAAGATCGTCTGATCTTGGGACGGAGCCTTCGATTCATGGTTCAAGAACACCACGCGACCCGACTCCACTGGGACTTCCGGCTTGAGCTGGATGGAGTCTTGAAGAGCTGGGCTGTCCCAAAGGGTCCACCGACTGAGCCCGGGATCAAACGGTTGGCTGTCCAAGTAGAGGACCATCCGCTAAGCTATTTTGGATTTGAAGGAACTATTCCGAAGGGAGGATATGGAGCGGGAAGTGTCAAAGTCTGGGACAAGGGAACTTACATCCTTGAGCTACGAGAGCCGCGAAAATATCACGTACTGCTTAAGGGTAGGAAATTGAAAGGCGACTATAGGCTGATCAACTTCAAGGATCGCAACTGGCTGATCTACAAGGTAGTTTGACTATGGACCGCATCCATTCTTCTTGTCACATAGACTCTACGTTTGCTACGCCCGGGATCCCCTTCCGGTACAATCGTACGCAATGCCCCATTTGGGGGCTACGATTGAGGTGGGAACGTCTCGTTATCAATACCAAGACAAGCATCTAGGATACGCTATGTGGGCGAATCGTTGGCTTCGACTTTTGGCAGTATTCGTGCTCACCGCCGTCGCAATTCTTTAACTTCTTGGTGCTAACGCCGGAACGTTTGTCCGAGCCCTTCTTGTAACCTACTTCTTCGGCGGGCTGATAGCAATTCTGGCCTACCGATTCTTCATGGAACAAATGTTCAAAGAAGAATAGGTGAACCGTTCTACAACCCTTTCAGAGGACCGCCCAGATCCTTTGAGATCATCGGCAGCCGAACCGTAGGAGAAATCATGTCTTGGGCTGGATGGCCGCTGAAATTGTGATTCTTGGCTTTTCCTTGAGCAAGACTTGAGAAGATACAACGGAACCTAGGGCTACAGCCAGTGAGAAAATGATTACTGCTTGTAGTTGTGCTGCATCGGCGATCAGGCCTCCCGCCAAGGGTCCCAGCCCACCGCCCAGGCTGATTGCCGATTCCAGCAAGCCCAGTCCTTTGCCACGGTCCGCTTCCGACGTATAGTCTGACATTAGCGCGGCGCCGGCGGACTGTATTAGCGGATAGATTGGCAGAATCCAGAGAACAGTTACAACCGCGACATTCGCGACAAAGTAGATTATGGCGAAGTATGCCGCGTATCCCGCGGCGCCGAGCATGAAGACCGGTTTCCTACCGACGTTGTCGTTAAGCGGCCCCACAAACCGGTAAGCAAAAACACCCGCCACCGTTGTTCCCGTGGCCGCCAGCCCAGCTATCAGCTTCGAACCGTTCAGAACGTCTACTAGGTAAACGGTGAAGAAACTGTTGAATGCGGATGTTGAGACCAGTACAGTTATGGAGAGTAGACAGAGAATCGCGATATTCCTCTGTTTCAACAATCCCCAATATCCTCTGGAAATATCCAGCGACCTCTTCACAGTCAGCGCGTCTCTTGGTGCGAACAGTATCACGAGGGTTCCAATGTATCCGTAGATCGCCCCCAGAAGGAAGAGATAGTTGGCTGACATATACTGGTAGAGAACTCCGCCGATGAGCGTTGCAGTTGCATAGCCGACTAGGGCGATAATCCAGAATCCACCGATTGCCCGGCCATACTGTCGATCAGACAGAGTAGCGATTGCCCCATAGACAGGGATGAAGCTAGACGAGAAGAGCCCCATCAGAGCCACAACAATAACGAATTCTCCAGGGTTTGCTAGGAATGGGAATACTGAGAACCCGGCTCCCTGCACCAACAAGGATACAAGCAGAATCTTGTTTCCTCTCCCCGTCTTGTCAAGAATACCTCCCCAAGCAGGCGAGAGACCAATGGTCTCGATCGCCGGAATCAGTGAGACGAGTGCGATGAGAAGGTACGAAGCTCCTAGCGAGCGCAGATGGATTGGAAGAAATGCCCAGACTATTCCGATAGGGCCAAACGCGAGAACAGTCGAGAGTTGAACAGTAAGTCGTTGATTCATCCAATCTCGAATCCGGGACACGTCGACGATGCTACTTCAATTTTGAATATCGCGGAGACAAGTAACGCAGGTAAGAATCCTCAGAACAGGTTGAGGAGATCTCTGGACCTAAGGGTTCTTGGAAGGAGTAAACCCAATAAGTTGTCGAATCTGTTCGCTGATTCTTCGTTTCTCATCGTCGCTCTTTGCCAACATCCACGCGAGCTTGAGCCTGAACACTTCTTGCTCTAGGGTTGGCTTTTGCTTTTGGACTGCGCTTGTCGTGCCGGAGGCCAAAGTAGTTGTCAAGGTGTTTTCTTCGAATACTGAGATTTAACGGATTCTGAACCTGCCAAATAGAGGATTAGAGTCCGAGAGCTGCCCCTATTGCGAATCCAAGAATAGCCAAGACCCCGAAGGATAGGTGGAGAAATATCGTGTTAGCATTCGCCGGGATTATCGCGTGTGGGTCCTTGTAGTTTGCCCGAAGAATCTTGATTGCCTTTGCAGCAAATGGCAGGCTAAGCAATGCGATAAGTGAAGTGACGCTTGTGATACCTGGGGAAAAAATTTCGAGGAAAGCGTAGACGATTATCAGGAGGTACGCTGTGACAACCATTCCAACGTAGACGCTGATCGATTTGGCGTATCCAAGTCTCAGGACAAGAGTCTTCTTCCCTACAGCATTGTCAGCATCCATGTCAGGGAATTCGTTGATCCAGAGGACGGCAGCAATGAGTAGCCCGACGGGTATCGATAGGAGAAATGGCTCTATTGCGAAGGCATGGGCCTGGACATAGTAAGCGCCCAGCGTCATTACAGGTCCGAAGTTGAGCCCGACAATTAGTTCTCCAACCCCACGATACGCAAGACGGAAGGGAGGCCCCACGTATGCGTAGGTAGAGATTACTCCGATCAAACCGAGCAGGAATAGGTAGGGTAGTGACAGGGCGAAGATGAAGTATAGTCCTATCAGACTTCCTAAGACAAGGCATGTTGTCGCGACGAGAAGGTGAGTTGAGGGCTTGACCAGTCCAGCGGTGAGTATTCGTCCGCCGCCCGCGAATGGATTCTGGTGTTTGACTTGGAGATCGTTTCCGCTCTTGAAATCGAAATAGTCATTCAACATATTGGTTGCTATCTGGATGAGACTGGCGCCCAGAATAGTGAGAAGAAAGGTTCCAAGGTTGAAGACGTGGGCGACTTGAAATGCGATTACTCCTCCGAGAACTACCGGGACAAACGTCGCCTGGAGGAAAGGCACCCGCATGGTCCGAAGCCACAGAGCCAAAAAAGGCGGACTCTTGACCTCCGCCGTTGGACTGACTGTCAATCCCAATCTCCCGATTTTCGCGAGAGCGACCGGTCAGCAGATAATATAAACACTTAACCAATAGTCATCGGGTTAGAGAGCGAAACCCTAAAGTCGGCTAGAAGAGAGACGCTGTGAGCCTTTCAAGAGGATTGTAGTTGGAAGAGAGAGACGTAGTCGTAGTGGGCGCAGGCATCGCCGGCTGCATGACAGCCGCAACCATAGCGATCAAGTCGAAGGGCAAAGTCGACGTTCTCTTGGTCGACCGTAATCCACAGTCAGAAGTAGGAAAGAAAACGACTCTCGGCTGGGTCTGCGGCGATGCTGTTGGAGAACATCACATCAAATTCCTCAACGAGCATCTCGGCGTAACGTACGGCAAGCCCGAGATGGAAAACCGAGTCACAGCTGTCTACGTTTACTCGCCCGACATGAAAGTCAGAGTGCCTTTCGAGGGCCCCGGCTATGTCCTAGATCGGCCAAAGTTTGGAAGACGACTGCTGGAAGACGCGATTAAGGCGGGAGTCGAATTCCGCGGCAGCGTCCAAGCCCTAGAACTAATCGAAGATTCCGGGCGGATAGTCGGACTGAAGGGCCAGACAATTGGCGAGAATATCAACAAACCCTTTGAGATAAGATCCAAACTCGTCATCGATACGTCGGGAATGGCCACGAAGCTGCGAAGAAATCTTCCCATCCCCAGCCACATCGAGAAGGAGATCGATAAGGACGATATTGAACCGACAGCGCGACTCAATGCAAAACTCCGGGACGGAGTCGAGGTCGAACCTTTCCACTGCGACATCTACCTCGACCAGGAGAAAGCCCCGGGAGGATATCTCTGGCTATTCCCCAAGAGCGAGGACAAGGTGAACATTGGTCTCGGAATCCAGCAGAAGAGAAGCTCGAAACCCTTGAGCGCACTATTGAAAGACTGGCTCGCAACAGACGATCGTTTCAAAGAGATGACCCCACTGAGCGACGACAGCAACCTAACTGGAAGCTGGCAAGTCTCCGTAAGACACCAGAACGATTGTCTGGTCGCGAACGGCTACATGATTTGCGGGGACACCGCATGGTTTCCGAATCCAATAAGCGCTGGCGGGATAGGCCCGGGACTAATTGGGGGAGTGTTGGCCGGCGAGACCGCCGTGCGGGCTGTGCAAGACAACGACTTTTCCGAGAAGAATCTCTGGCAATACAATATTGACTTCGTCAAACACTACGGAAGCAAGACAGCCGGGCTGGAAGCGTTCAGAATGTACCTGCAGACATTGAACAATCAGGAAATCAACTACGGCATGCGCCATTTCCTCTCCGGAAAAGAAGCTACAGAAATATCATTGGGAGAAATGCCCCATCTTTCACCGTTCGAGAAGCTCGTCAAACTATTCCTGGGGCTTGGATCTTACAAGGCCTTCCGGGGACTTGTATACACAATGAAACAGATGGAGACACTCAACAACCTCTACCAGAACTATCCCAAAGAACCGTCACAGTTCGACACGTGGAAGCATCGAGTGGACACGATTCTGGCAGAAACTAGAGTGCGCTTCAGCTAGGGAAAAGTCACACAGTCAATATATACGGCAAAATCCTCCGTTGTCGAGAAGCACTTGCCTTCTCCAGACATTACTCCGTTCGAGTCCAGACCGGTGGACGATCAGGCACTCGTTCTGGAAATGTTGTCTGCAGAATCCGATGCGACATACACCTTTCAGGGTCTCAAGAGAAGGCTCGGACTTCATCAGGAGAAACTAACCAGGATTCTCAAACGACTAGAAGACGACAATCTGGTCGCAAAGACAGAGGAAGGATACCGGACCCTGAAACATTCGCGCAAGGCGCCCCAGCACCTTGTAAACGGTGAGCCTGTGATTCGCGGCCAGCTTCCCCCCGGCATTGATTCCCATAACCTCGTTGGAAAGATCAAGGGTCGATGGTTCAAAAACTTCCGCTGGGTAGGATATTCTAATGGGCATGATGAGCAGTCGCTCTATTGGATTACCGAGGACAACAGGTTCCAAGTCAGAATTCAGCTTTCACCGATCGAGATTCTAGTCTGGTCCCAGCCTATCGACTCAAAGGAGACGAACTCACCCGTGACAGCCGCTTACGAACTGTTCGACCGCGTCAGCCGAATGGTACCAGAACTAGGCGAAAACAGCTAAGGGCTCGCGACTGGAGTCGCTATCGAAGCGGTCAGAATTTTCCGTTCGAGTTCTTCCATTCAGCGCGAGGTGGAATTGTTTGTATGGTGTCCCAATGCTCGGCAATCTTCCCGGTCTGTATTCGGTAGAGATCGTAGAATGATGAAGAGCGATCTCCGAATCTTCCCTCTGCCACGACGAGCACGAAATTGCCTTCTCCCAATACCATGTGGACTCGTTGATACTTCACTGCCAACCCCTGTTTGGATAGAGACTCTAGTCCAGTGATGAGGCCTGTCAAATTATCAGCCACCAGGGGATTGTGCTGGATGTAGTTGTTACCATCAAAGTAGCTCGCTAACTTGTCCCGTCGACTGTTGAGAAGATCGTCCATGTAAGATCGCATCAGAGTCTTGTTGATCTCAGTCGCGTTGGGGTCGGCTGACATGGTTGGACCATCGATCATCGTATGACCACTCGGGTTCGGATTGGCAGCTCTTTCCTGATGATTGTCCCAGTGCTCGACGATTTTCCCGTCTTCGAAACGCCAAATGTCAAAACCTACTCTCGGAACAGCAAAGTCATACTCAGTATGGGCAAATACGAAATTGCCGTCCTGGAAGACGCGTACAGGGTTGACCTTGACTGAACCCTTCGGGCGGGACTGCCAGAGGGCAGTCACCCCGGCTAGCCCATCTGCTATGGATAAGTTGTGTTGAACATATCTGAAGGAGCTGATGTAATCAAGTGGCTTCTTGTCCCCTGTCTCGATGCTCTTGAGAATTTCCACAGCCTTCTGCTTGTAACCGCTCGCAAGTGTATTCTCGTCTGAGGACAAGCTAATCTGAACCATAATCTTCGTCCAGTACTGGACGATGTCAATATAATCTCATTCACTCCGAGAATTGACTGGGTTGCCGGTTCCCCAGTCAATATTGCCCGCCAGCGTCGAGCCTATTGTGAGGAAGAAAGAGAATGATTGGAGAATCTATCCAGTTGGACTACAGTTTCGACGTTGTGAGACTAGATTGGCAACCAATCGAGCGGCACCCGAGACCCTTCCGAAAGAAGAACCCGAACGACTTCGGAAGAAGCGCCTTCAGGTTCACTCTAAGCCTGTCTCGAATGTTCTAACCACCGATCGACTCATAGCTCACAATGATGCTGGTGCAAGGGCGGCCCTTGCCCCAGACAGCGTTTCCCGCGACAGATCTGCGATACGTTGCTGGCTTTCCCCTTTGCTCACGTAGTCAACCCATTGGCTATTCTATTTTGACAGCCCAAATTATCTGAGTTGGGAATGGGACCGATTATCTCGACCGTTCAGAAAAGTTTACAGTTAGCTTACTGATAACGTATTAGAGTTGGGGACTCCGATGCCTCCCGCTCGCCCAATCCTTCTCTACGACGATGACTGTGGAGTATGTTCCCGTTTCGCCAGCATCGCCAGAAAGACATCAAAGGGATGGATCGACCCAGTTGGTCTATTCACCGAGCGCGGGGCAAAAATCAAGACAAGCTTCTTCCGCCCTATTGATCATCCTGATGACATGTTCTGGCTTCTCGTTGGGGACATCGGATACGGTGGCAGAAGCGGTCTGCTACCGCTCGCGCGAGAAATTGTTAGAGGTCTAGTCCTGTGAATGAGAGACAAGGCGAAACGTGTGCTCGGCCGAAAAACGTAGTGAGCAGAGTCCTAGGCACTCTCCGCCGGGGCAGAGTGGTTAAGCGAAACATTCCCCGGTAAAAAACTACACTACCGCTCCTAGTAAGCTCCCAAAAAAAGCCTAGAATCAGGGCCATGATCGATAGTTCGTGGGCCCGATACTGCCTTCGTTAGCCCGTTTGGTAAGCGTGAAAGGGCCCTATCGACGATTGGGAACACGCTTGGACTGATAGAAAAAAAAATTCCCGCGACACCAAACCATGCGTCATGAGCTAGCACTCAGCAAAGAAATGCGCCCAGAACAAGCCCTGATCAGAAATTGGGGCTTCTGATTTGACCTGGCCGCATTCTGCGTGCTCACCTCCGCGCATTAACCTACATGACAAAAACGTGCGACTCGCCACTTCTGCGCGAATAGCTGGATTCTAAGCCCGAATCGGTTTCAGCTGGCGGGACCATTATCCGAAAATCTCTGGAGCGCGTTGTCTCGCGACACAAAACTGCTTTTCTTGGCTGAGGATCAGAGTGTCTAGTTCAGTCGTAGGCTCTTGTCCGCGTCGAAGCCCCGTGATCTTCCCCACGCCTTGATGCCGTCCAGTATCTTCTTGGAGCCGAACCAGCAGAGTGTTGTGAATACTCCCTTGAGCACCGGGTTCAACTGTATCAGTGTGGGAGGCATTGTGTGCAGCTCGAGAACTGTGTGTCTCCAGCTTCGGTAGATGACCCAGAAACGCGCCTCGTCGATCTGGTCGTCGATATTGTAGAATCCGCTCTTCTTCAACACGCCCAACGGGACAAAGCTCAGAGGAGTCACTGTGAAGTGGGCCTTCTCGCCGACCTCCTTTCTCAGCCCATGCTCCATCCGGTCAATTAGGCGAACAGTCTCAACCGCGTCCTCGGTAGTCTCACCGGGCAATCCGACGATTATCGTGTAGGCGGGGAACCAGTAGTATTCGTTGAATATCCGGGTCCCGTTATAGATGACATCTTGCCACTCGTCCGGAGTGAACGGCTTCACCTTCAACGGCATGTACTTCTTGATCAGCTCACTCGACCCGGTCTCAAGACCCGACTGAATTCCAATATGCCTCTTCGTCCCCTTCCGGACAGTCTCTGAGATGTCCCGGATCAGCTCAGGATCAGCCCACGCGGGAGCAGTTGTGCCATGGGTAGGGTTCGCGTAGGTTATTCCCTTCTGAGACATGACAGTCGAGAACAGATCCACGACCGCATCATGGTTAGGCATGAAACCCCTCTTGTCTTCTAACTTGTAGAGGAAAATGTCCTCGCTGTGGACCCAGACGTTGGGGTTCTTGATTCTCCGGTTGACCGCGATTTCCCGCTCAATCTTGTCTTTTGGATAGTATTTTGCAATCCGCAGATTCGGCTCACAGAACTGGCAGTTACGTCCACAGCCCCGCATGACCTCGACCAGACCATGAGTAGTTGGTGCGAGAATGTCTGGAATCTGCTCAAGCTTCGGACCCCGCGGAACATGTATGAACTCCGGCGCCCCGCCGGATTCTATGTCGTTGTAAATGTCTTGGATGACATGGTCGCACTCGCCGACGACCACATGATCCACTCCCAGCGCCTTCGTGTCTCGATCGCGGACCTCCATCTGCCACGCGCCGGACCCGCCTAGGACCAGCTTGGCCTTCGGATACCTTTTCCTAGTCTGGTTGATCTGTTGGACGAGCTCGAGAAACTTCCGTTTCGAGTAAGCGGTAAGTTTTCCTCCGTCTGTGAACATCATGCTCACAGGCCCGAGTCCGAGGGGGTCCATCGTGGAGATTCCGATAATGCTGGTCTTCTCGTCTACAAATTTTGAAACATGATCCGGGTGCGCAACCGTCACTTCATCGGGTCGATAGGTTCTGTACATTGCCGCTTCCAATTTCCGCAATCCATACGGTGCTTTGATAGCGACACCGTTGTTGTGTGGCACAGATGGGGATAGAAAGTCGAAGACAGGTCGCGGAACCTTCTCCGCTGGTGCACAGCTAAAAAACGGAAGTAATGGTATTCCCCAATACTCACTCATCTGAGTGGGGTCCGCAGTAAGGACAATCCTAGTCATTCACTTGAACTCCTCATAATCGGGAAGCTTTCCCAGTTCTTCTCCTAAAACGTACTATTTTCCGCCCTTTGAATATTTTAAGCTAATGTACGTTTTCCCCAGAAATTGATACCCATTGACCCTACTATGGATTGAAGTCCGTTTCGGCAGTTGGAACATCGAAAATGGGGTCACAGATACTACTCTTTTGAGTAGACAAAGTATGCCAATGGTTTTCGCGCGATTCTAGGTATTCGTTTCGAAAAGAGAAAGAGTGGGACGCATTGTGACAGAATGAATCTGCTGAAGAAGAATGGAGCAGTCGCCTACGCTATCCGCCTCAAGGCAAGAATAAGCCAGATAGTCTGCAGTTGACGTTCCCGAGCCCTTCTAACAATCTCTGACATGCTCATGATTTGGTTGCGTGTTGCTACAAGACTGTAAGAGGAAGCAAAAGTAGCTGAAAGTTTCACCCGGATCTATGGGAATGTCCATAAATCCCAGAAGATAGAACTGAAGTTGACATGCAATCGATAACCAAACTTGAAGCTGGCATGAACGCCCCCGACTTTACCGCACAGATAACCAGTGGAAAGACGATCCATCTAGGCGATTACAAAGGAAGAAAAGTGGTCCTCTACTTCTATCCGAAAGACGACACCCCAGGCTGCACCGTTGAAGCCTGCGGCCTTCGGGACGAGTATCAGAAAATCCAAGATCTAAACGCGGAGATTCTAGGAGTTAGTACAGACGATACAAACTCTCATCAAAAATTCACCACGAAATTCCACCTGCCCTTCCAGCTTGTCGCTGACCCCGACAAGAAAATCACCAACGCCTACGGAGTGCTCAACGAGAAATCAAACATGGCAAGGAGAGTTACCTTCATCATCGACGAGCATGGAAAGATTTCCAAAATCTTCGAGACTGTAAAACCCTCGGAGCATCCGAACGAAGTCATCGAAGCCCTCAAAGCCTAAAGCAAGCCTGCCAGTCAATCATGTTAACGGCCGATAGCTAAAGCCAAAGCTATCTATCATACCAGTTTCCAGATTAGAACTCTAATGGTGACGGTCGGAGTCCACGTAAGCATCGCCAAGTCACTAGACACCGCCATCGACAACGCTCTCAAAGACAAATGCGACACATTTCAGATCTTCACACGAAACCCGAGAGGCTGGAAGTTCAGCCCCTTGGACCCCGACGAAGTTAGACTGTTCAAAGACAAGCTTCAGAAGAGCGGTCTTGCACCGGTCGTGGACCACATGCCATATCTCCCGAACCTCTCGTCCCCAGAAGACGAATTCTACGAGCAGTCGATCTCAACTCTCAACGCGGAAGTTGAACGATGCGTACAGCTCGGCGTCCGATACCTAGTAGTTCATCTCGGCAGCCACTTAGGTGCTGGGCGAGCGAAGGGACTGCAACGCATCAGCAACGCTCTCAACCAAGCGACGAAAAGGGCGAAGGGGGACTTCCAGATCTGCCTCGAGAACATGGCCGGGACGAAAAACAGTATGGGCTCAAAGTTTGAGGAGGTCAGAGAGATCCGGGATTCCGTAAAACAGAAAGATCGTATCGGGGTCTGTTTTGATACGTGTCACGCGTATGCAGCCGGCTACGACCTCCACGTAGAAAAGGCGGTCGCGAAGACAATGGCATTGTTCGACGAGACGATCGGATTCGAAAACCTGAAGGTAATCCATACTAACGATTCTGAGGATGGACTGGGTTCGGGACACGACCGACACGAACATATCGGGATGGGCTACATCGGAACATCAGGCTTCAAAGCCATACTCCACCACGAAGCGATCCGGGACCTTCCAATGATATTGGAAACACCAATCGATGATCGACGAGGAGTAGCTGGCAACATCGAAGCAATCCGGAGACTCGCAAAATAGTTGCAGAACAGCTTAAGCCTGCAATCACCCAAAGCTCTCCATCGAATAATACTGGATGCAAGCCATGCTGTTGAGAAGACGAGGAAAGAGGATCCGACCGCTCTACAAGAAATAAGCGATTCGACTGACGGCGATCCGTTCAGAGTCCTTATCGCCACAGTTCTTTCACAGAGAACTAAGGACGAAGTAACCGCAGTAGCCTCTACTAGACTCTTCCGGAAGTATCCGGGACCGAAACAGCTCTCAAAGGCTGACACAAGAACAGTCGCGAAGCTCATCTATCCCGTCGGCTTTTACAAGACAAAGGCGAAGGCGATCAAGCGAATAGCCAAGATAATTCTGGCAGAATACGCCGGAAAAGTCCCATCAGACATGGACCAGCTCCTAGAGCTGCCCTCGGTTGGACGAAAGACCGCCAACTGCGTCCTCGTCTATGGATTCAAACAGCCCGCCATCCCTGTTGACACTCATGTTCACAGAATATTCAACCGCCTAGGAGTAGTGGACACGAAGACTCCCGATGAGACTGAACAGAAACTAACGAGCATAGTGGACAAGAGTGACTGGCTGGAGCTAAACGAAGTCTTCGTCAAGTTCGGCAAGATAGTGTGCAAGCCCATCGGACCCAAATGTCCCATGTGCCCTCTCACCGACAGATGCAATTGGTACCGCAACAACTACCGAGACAAGAACTAGCGGCCCTTTTCCGTCTCGATTGAAGTCTTGATCTTCTTACCGATCTCGTCCAACTCGTGACGATGCATCTGCTTCCGGTTTGGAAACCCGCTCATCATCTCATGGTTGAATCGTGGAATTATGTGGACGTGCATATGGAACACTTCCTGTGAGGCCGCCCTACCGTTCGACTGGCCCACACTGATACCGTCGGCCTTCGAGGCTTTCTCTACTCCCTTCATGACCTTGGCTACAGAGACGAACACTCGACCTGCCTCTTCAGCGGGCATCTCGAGCATGTTCACATAGTGTTTCTTGGGAATGACGAGTGTATGTCCCGGGTTCAATGGGTGAATATCCATGAATGCAAGAGTGTGAGAGTCCTCATAGACGATAGTCGCATCCGCTTCTTTCTCAGCAATCTTGCAAAAGATACAATCATCCTTCATCGGGATCTTCCCACTACTTGTCCCGAACGAATTCTTCCTCGGGAACCCGTTGAATCTTGTTTATGGTCCTAGCAAGAACGAAGAGAAAGCTGGAGAGCCGGTTGACATATGGAAGAACCTGCGGATTGATAGACTCTGACTTGGAGAGAGTCACGATCCTCCTCTCAGCTCTTCTGCAGACTGCTCTAGCCACGTGAAGCTCTGCCCCGGAAACGCTTCCTCCGGGAAGAATGAACCTCGTCAAACGGGGGAGTTCAGAGTTCAGCTCGTCGGTAACATTCTCCAATCGGTCAAGCTGTTCTTTGCTGATCCGTGGAACGTTTGCAGATACTAGCTCGCTCGCCAAATCTCCTCCAAGGATCCAGAGATCCCTCTGAACGTCCTTTAGAATCAGACTCAGCTTCTTCGACTTGATGTGGGCTCTGGCGACTCCGATTTGGGAGTTCAGCTCGTCGACCGCCCCGTAAGCCTCGACTCTCGGGTCTGCTTTCTCGACTCGAGTCCCTCCATAGAGGCTGGTCTCGCCCTTGTCGCCAGTTCCAGTATAGGCCTTCATGCAAAAGCTCCAACCGGAAGATTCTGGATAGATTTTCGCTGTTGATTGGCCGGTAAAGAAAGGGATTTCAAGCTGATTGACCCCTAATCGAGTCGGGCCTTCGTGTTTGAAAGGTTGTGTTTGGCCCCGGTAGTATGGTGATATGATTAGAGAGGCGCAGCTGTACCAGCCGCTGACCGACGAGAGGGTCCGCTGCACGGCCTGCGCTCGTTATTGTAACATTCCGGAGGGGAAGATTGGTCTGTGCGGTGTCCGGCAGAATATTGGCGGAAGACTCCACCTCTTGGTCTATGGGAAGGTGATTACGGGGCACATTGATCCGATTGAGAAGAAACCGGTGACTCATTACATGCCCGGCTCGAAAATCTTCTCAATAGCTACGACTGGTTGTAACTGGCTCTGCTCCTACTGCCAGAACTACGACATTAGCCAGCGGCGAAAGGTCGAGGGAACGGATATGCCGCCGGCTGAGGTTGCGTCGATGGCCGTGGAACATGGTTGTCAAGGATTGGCCTACACGTACAACCAGCCGACGATCTTCATGGAGTTCGCTCGGGACGTTGGAGTCGAGGCCCGGAAACATGGGTTGATCAACATTTTCGTCTCGAACGGCTATGATACACCGGATACTGTGGCTTTGATGAACGATTTTCTGGATTGTATTACGATCGATTTCAAAGGGAATGCGGAGACTGGTTTTGTCCGGAAGTATATCGGGATTGCGAACGCGGAGCCGATATTCCAGACGATTCTAGAGATTCGGGACAAGACGAAGGTGCATATGGAATTCACCGACCTTATAGTTCCGCAGGTTGGCGACAATCTAGATGAGGCTCGGAAGCTTAGCCGTTGGCTCTATGATAATCTGGGTCCAGATTTTCCCATTCACTTCTTACGTTTTCATCCGGATTACAAAATGATGGACCTGCCGAATACGCCGGTTAGGACGTTGGAGGAGCATTGCAGGGTTGCGAGAGAAGAGGGTCTGAAGTACGCATACGTCGGCAACGTCCCGGGTCACCCGTGGGAACACACCTACTGTCCCGCGTGCAAGTCTATCGCGGTCAAACGCAACGGCTTCGACATTACCGGCTGGAATCTCGACAAGAATAACCGCTGCCTCAACTGCGGATACCAACTACCGATAGTAGGAGGTCTCTCGTCCTCGGTCTCCGAGGAAAGATTCCTACCGATCATAAACTAGTCCAGAAATGAACAGACTCCCCCACAAGCTCGGACGGGAAAACGAGTTTGTGTCGCGGGAGAGTGCGCTCCACGAATTTTGAGAGGGTGGCCTCGCCAGTTGAAACCAATTCGGGCTTAGAATCCAGCTATTCGCGCAGAATGGGCCAGTCGATCGTTTTTCTTATCGTGTAGGTCAGCGTCCAGGTCAACATGCAGGATCGCGAGAGGTCAAATCGCACGCTCCGACTCCTGATTCGGGCTTGTTCTGAACGAGTTCACAGTTGGATTCTTGAAATCCAAGTTTCCAGGACCCAATTCGACGTCAGTTGGCCTAGCTAGCTCACACGGTTGTGGGTAGAAGACTGGTGAAATAAGAAATGGGCCCGATGAATTGTCCAAAGCTGAGGGCAGGGCTAGTTGGAACACCTGAGGATTGACCGGGTTGAGCTTCGGGAACTCAAGCTTCCGCTCGTCGCACCTTTCGAGACGAGTGGCTGGAGAGAGGAAGAGAAGCGGTGCATCATCGTCGAGATGAAGAGTGGGTATCATACGGGTTTTGGAGAATGCGCCGTGACAGCCGGCCCCTGGTATGGTCCTGAGACAATCACAAGCGCATGGCACGTGATGCAGGAATACTTCGTCCCAGCAGTACTAGGCAAAGACCTCTCATCCCCCAGCCATCTAGAAGATTCGCTGTCCTTCGTCCGTGGGAATAACATGGCTAAGGCCGGGTTCGAAATGGCCTTCTACGACCTGGCGGCGAAAGAGGAAGACGCTTCCCTAAGCAAATTTCTCGGAGGAACAAAATCGGAAATTGAAAGCGGAGTTAGTGTGGGAATCCGGAATAACACTCAACAACTACTCAGGGTTGTCACAGACTACTTGCAACAGGGCTATCGGAGAATAAAGATCAAGATCAAACCCGGAAAAGACATACAACAAGTGTCAGCGTTGAGAGAGCACTTTCCTGACACGAACCTGATGGCCGACGCGAACGGAGCCTACAAGAGTTCGGATGCTCAAGCACTCTTCAAACTGGACGATTACGGTCTAACGATGATCGAACAACCGTTCGCCTGGGATGATCTTGTAGAACACGCGAATCTGCAGAGAGCCCTAAAAACACCAATATGCTTGGACGAGAGCGTTTCCAGCGTCAACGACCTGAGAACCGCTCTTTCCCTAAGGAGCTGTCGAATTCTCAATTTGAAACCCCCCCGAGTAGGAGGACTCACCGCTTCAAAGACGATACACGACATTTGCCATACGCATCACATGCCTCTCTGGTGCGGAGGCCTCCTCGAAACCGGAATAGGACGAGCCCACAACATCGCCATCGCAAGCCTACCAGGTTTCGTATTGCCAAATGATATTTCAGCCAGCAACCGCTACTTCAACGAAGACATTGTCAGCCCAGAGTTCAAGCTGAACATGAACGGAACGATCAGTGTGCCAAAAGTTGCGGGCATTGGAGTACATATCGTTCATGAAAAACTATTGAAGTACACTGTGAGAACCGAACAGTTCAGCTCCTAATCAACGCTAAAATCGCTCAAGCTCCACTTTTCATTTCCGGAAAACTTATGTTACCGGTCGAGATATTTCGCCAAACATTCGGCGAGTATGGATATGTCTGAGCATCCAAGGAGTCTAAGTCCGCGCTCTCGAACCAGAACGCTTAGGCGCAAGAGAGTGGCTAGAGACTACAAAACCAGACTCATCCACGTAGCCGCTGCTGCCGGGTGACAATCCGCTAGGGATATTTCGGCGGAACAGACTAGCAGGAAATGGTGCTACTCGTGACTTGCAAGATCGAAAGCTTCTGGCGGTTTCTTAGGAAGCACGTAACGGATGAAGCCGTATCCGTATTTTTCGTGGAACCTGTTAGCTTCTTCGATTCCCTTCGAAAACTCTGCCTCGAACTCCTTCCAATGTTTTGACCGTATCTTTTCGCCAATCTTGTTGAGATGTGACTGAGTAAAACTAGTGATGTCGTGAGCATACTTGGGTCTCAGCGTGCTTGCGGTTTTGAGTATGCTGTTTGTCACGTTCAATTCGTGTTGGGCGAGTTCCCAGTTTCCCGCCTTCGCCGCGTAAAACAGCACGTGGTATCTCTCACCGATCTCTTTCATCAACCGGGCCATTCCAGGCTGGGCCTCGGCGAGCTGTTCAAGCGTCAGTTCTCCATGCCTTGTCTTGATCGGAGTCTTCTCATCCATCAGGGCTCGCCCTTGGAATTCCTGCCCAAGCCTTTAAGCTTCCAATGTTGTGGAAGCAGTCAACGATGTTTGTCGAATTCAAATGCCCTCTATGTGGAAAAGACCTCGATGATGACAAGACCATGGCCAACTTCATGGTCTGCAGCGACCAGTCCCATGGGGTGTTGCGATTCTTCACAGGCGACGGTTGCTACTTTACCACAAATGAGAAAGTGGCTGAAGAACTGATGAAGAAGGGAAGGCGGGTCCACATCGTGGATCCGAAAGAGTTCTTCGGGACCCAGACAATGGATCTCGAGTAGACAGACTCGGTTAGGAATCATTAACTATCCTATTGTTCGGACCCGGGTCTGGGCCCGTAGCTCAGCCTGGATAGAGCGGCAGCCTCAACGAGGCCGATCCCCCTATGCACTGAGCGGGACCAGCTGTAGGATAGTGCTCTGGTCTCCGGCTAAAGGTCCGGGGTTCGAATCCCCGCGGGCCCGCCATCGAATTTGTACTAGGTAGGTGTAGACTCAGCTCAAGTTTCTGGGATCTCTACGATGCTGACCCCGGGTCTTGCCTAGGCATAACGGCTCGAGCTCGTTTTACTCGGGTCAGGTAGAATGCGAGGGCGATCAGCAGTACGAGCGTGAAGCCGATTAGGCCGAGCCCTACATCGTGTGTGGTGTTGTAGGATCCTATTTTGAGACCCGAAGCGACGTAGGTCGCGTCAGGTTCACTGACATAGAAGGTTCCTATGCCATAGATGAGTCCTAGCACTACCATCAGCCGAGTTCCAACTCCCGAGAGTGTGGCAGTATAGAGTGCGATGACAAAGCCCAGTGCGCTAATCGTGTCCGCGTATGGAACCAGCCAGAGCTGGGTTAGACCGTTCCCGATCTCGTTCAGGAGGACCCCGAAAGCGTATAGGACGATTCCGATCATAGCATAGCTGCGAAGCGTGCTGCTCGGAAGAGGTTGCTTCGCCATCTCAGCCATGCTTATCGAGCCACAGAACTGTTCCGGTGGTCTTTAAGCGAATAGTAACCTTGCGACTGAACAGCCTGAGTATTGCTTGTAGCGTTCACGTCTTTCGAGTTTCTTCCGGACCCTTCTGAGCTCGCAGAGTAGGTGCTGTAGGAGATGGAACGATAGGCACGCCGGGCCCGATCGGTTGTGAAAATAGCTGGGCCATCTTCACAGCCGCCTTGCTCTGGCGAAGCTTTGCGATGATGCCCGGCTCCAGTCTGCGATAGAAGAGGGTCGGCGCCAAAATACACGATGGGAGAAGGGAGACAAACAGGGTTAGCGCGAGTGAGAGTGCTCTATCGAGATTTCCTCCCAAGGTTAGTGCGAATGAGATGAACGCTCCAATGCCTCCAGCCGAAGACAGCCATCTCGACATCCACTGGGCAGGAACAGTTACTGTGACTCTAGTTGTATTATGACAGCGGAGTCCCGAGTCTTCGAGGACCCAGAGTAGAACGTGAATTGATGATGGGACAGCGAGCAAGAAAATGGCGATGTAGATGAAGGCGTTACTTACGTTACTTGCAGATGCGAGATCCCCAGGGGACACATTGGTCACGAGCGGTACAATCAGTGCAGACAGGAGGAATACGAAGAAGAGGACGCGGAGGTCTCTGAGAATTCTCCGGGAGACCCCTGGCATACCTATCTGCCTCTCGAAATAATACTGATGGCCGGAAGATTCGCGAAAACGGCAGACAAGTCTCACGACGAAAGAGGCGAGATGATTCACGAGGAGACTCCAGATGAGAAGCGGGACCCCTATGTACACCACAAGAATGGTAGTCAACCAGCCCAGTCCCTTGATGGCTCCTAATTCGAGAAGGGGGATTAGGGACAAGATGCCTAGGAAGTATTCAGTTCGATAGGTCAAGGCTCCGTTATGACGGAGGTTCAACCGCGACTATGAGTCTTCTAGAACCCGGAGCCCCAATTGAAAGATTCACTCGAGGCCGTTTGTGCCATGACCTTGTGTACAAAGCGTGCTTCGCAAGCCTTCAGCCGGTTTTGTTCTCGGAAGCCTTCGCCGATTCGGCTTCTTTGTCGAATTTGACCCTCCTCAGCCATCTTGGACCCCACCATGCGCGACGTCCTAGTAACGACATGACTGCTGGAACAATGTATGTGCGCACTACCATCGCGTCCAGGATGACGGCGAAGCCGATTGCGAAGCCGAACCCTTGAAGCAACCGATTGGAAGACAATAGAAGAGAACCTAACGCTCCAGCAAGAATGAAAGCCAAAGCCGTGATGATTCCACCAGTCCGGTCTACCGCGTCGACCACAGCCTGTTTCGTCTCTTTGCCTTTCTGGGCCTCTTCACGGATTCGGGTCAGGATGAAGATGTTATAGTCCATGCCAATTCCGTAGAGCAGGAGGAAGAGGATCAGCGGAATGATGAATAGGACTTGCGAACCGAGCACGTCGTTGAAGAAGATCAATGTCGCTGCGTAAGCCCAGATTATGCTTAGTCCAATTGACAGAATACCCAGAAAGGCAAGTGGATAAGAGCCCAGAACCACCAGAAGAACAACGAATATCGCGACAATAGTGATTATTCGCATCGTGTTGAACTGACCAACGGTCTCATTGGAGAAGTCCAAAGTAGAAGCGGACACGCCCCCGACAAGAATCGTATCTCTAGCCAAAGAAGAGTCAGTGCCTTGAAGATTCCCAATCAAACTTCGTATCTGCGAGACAGTATTGAGAGATGTCTGGGTGAAAGGCTCCTGCTGAAAGAGGACGGTCAGGAGCGCCGTCCGGTTATCCGCCCCAACGTCGCTCATGACTGCAGCAAGATTAGTAGAGTTTGTACTGCTGATTGGAGTGCCGAATGGACGGGTCGGTCCAGTGACTTCATTCACGTTGGACAATGCAGTAAAGTTTCGCGCTAAGTTTTCTAGGCTCGCTGATGCGGTGGCGGTAAGATTGCCTTTTACGAAAATCGTGTTTGGGAACTGTACGACTATCTGAGTCGGACCGATCTGTCCAGCTCCGAAGCTCTGTTCCAGAGCTGTGAGCCCTTTGACGCTCTCCGCCTGGCTCAGACCAGCGGCAAAGTCATAGGATGTCGTCCCGATCAGCGTGATGTAGATCGCGGGAAGCGACACAAGCAGCGCCAGAAACAACACTAGCTTTGGCCGCTTTACGCTGAGGTTCGCGGCTCGACGGAAGTATCCCGGTCGCTCAGATCTCCTTTTCCTCGCTTTCGCAGCATTCCTTTCAAACCTCTTCCCCGAATTCGGCCAAAACACGTGATCACCCGCGACCATGACGATCGACGGAATCAGTGTGAGGCTGACGAGTAGCGCGATCAGGACTCCGAAGCCCAGGCTCGCGCCGATGGAGCGAAGTAAGGTAAACGAGCTGATAGTCATCGCGCTGAACGCAATAATGACGGTGGTCGCGCTGGTCGCGATACTCTCTCCCGACCATGTGACCGAGGTCTGGACTGCCGAGGCCTTGTCGTGCCCCTCGACCCTTTCTTCTCGGTATCTAGCCATTAGAAAGATGGCATAGTCAGTGCCAACGCCAAGCATTATCGTAAAGAGGAAAGTAGTGGCCGTGTCCTGGATCGGGACAACGAATCTTCCAATGAGGTAGAGCCCCCCTTCTGCAGTCAGTAATGCCAGTCCGATACTGCCCAAGGGAATGATGGGAGTGATGACCGCGAAGAAGAATAATCCGACGAGGATCAATATCGCTCCGACGGTGACCGGCTCGATCCTGCTGAGGTCGTTGGAGCTTCCTATCGAAGAGTCGGCAGTGGTCGCTAGATCTCCTGTCACGTAGGTTTGTGAGGGTCCACCGTATTGCATTTTCAACTGGGTTATGACGTTCCGCATTGTTACTACGTTCTTCAAGATCGGATCTGTCGTTGCGCTGCCGAATGAGCCGGGTGCCTGCGAGAAACTTACCGTGATGATCATCGCGTTCTTGGTTGGACTGATGAAGCTGTTCAGAATTGCCGAGGGAATGAGAGGTGAATAGGCAGAGAGTGGTCGCGTCCAAACAGTCTGGTTTGCCATCGACAGAGCGGTTGTAAAATTGTCGCCCCTTTGCAGGAAGTATCCGGTTAGGAAAGCTCTGGCGAGACTGTAGACTGATGTGAAGTTCTCAACACTGGTCAGAACACCGGGAGCCAGTAGTTGTTTTTCCAGGTTGAGGGTGAAGATTCTGGTCGCGTTGTCAGTAACATCTTGGCCTTGGAGTAGGATTATTCCACTGGTGTTTGCCTGGGGACGAGGAAACTCCTGACTCAATAGAGCCTGGGCCTGCGCTGATTCGGAAGTGTTTGACGTGCCTCCCGAAGTGCTCGAGGTGACCACGCTTGAGAGCTGGTTGGATAAAGGAAAGCTTGCGATTACGAGAATTATCCAGAACAGAATTATCAGTTTGTGCCTCTTTCTCACGAATGAGCCAATTCTCGCGAAGGTCGGAGCGCGAGGGTCCGGATTCTTGGGCCCAACCCTCCTAGACGTAAAGTATCCTGCTCCTGTTGCAAGAATGACCAGGCCGACGCCCGCTCCGATCGTTATGCTAAAGTTGTCCGAGACGTACTGTCGAAGGTAGAAGTTGTTCTGATATTCGAGGACAAGTGCCGCTAATCCTCCAAGAGCGAGGACCAGCAAGGCTACGAAGAGCCCAATCCAGCGACCATTGGAGGAACGGACGGTGCTCAATCTCTATGCTCCATGGCTGAACTGGCTAGGAGCGGTGAATCGCTGAACTATCAAAGGATCGAAGGCGAAGCTCGAAGTTTCCGGTATTTACGTGTGCGTAATTGATGGTTCTAACTCTGAGGGTCCCAGAGTTTGATCAAGCTATTCAGTGAAGGAATGGCGCTAGACCCGAAAAAGGCGAAAGAACGCGACTCGAGGTCCGTGGCTATTCGTCCGGAGCTGCTGATCTCGAATGATCGTGTTCCCTAGACTTGCCATGATTGTCTCGTAATTCGAAGCGTTCGCCACGTTCGGGGTGGTGGTGCACTACAAAGAATTGTGTCATCGGCTGAGCGTTCGCGTCATTACTAGTTAGTGGTCGGAGATTCCAGACCGTTTCAAGAGTGCTGAGAAATGAATAGTGGTTGAAGGAAGCAGACGACTTGAAGCTTGTCTTTACCGCGGGTCCGGCCCAGACCGCATAAACACAATCCCGCGAGCTACCGTCGATCGGGCAGTAGCCGTTGCCCTCGTCGAACGTGATGAAGAGCGCTGCTTTTTGGTGCGTGAACAGGTTGCTAGTCAGAATACTTGGCACTAGGTGCGTGAGATAGCTGTTCCCCTGTGGGACACATTGTGATGATGAGCCACAGCTGCCAGTGTCCGTCTGATTGTTCAGTCCATTGCAACTGTCGTGCATGTCGTCGCACAGGTTTGGTGTAAGCCACATCAGGTTTGACGCGGTCCTAGGAGAAGCAAGGTTAGAGAGGAACAGATCATCCGGACCTCCATGCCCAGCGGAGTTCGCGCGAACTATGTTCGCGCAACGGTCAGTGTTGTTGACGATGTCGTTGAAATAGACGAAGGGATCATGCCTTGCTACATACGTTCCGGTTGCGGTGTCGCCGAGGAAGCAGCCACCATTCGAGCATTGTGAGCCACAATTGCTGGGATAGTCTTCCATGTACGCTTTCCAAGTTAGTCCTCTGCTTTCCAGACTGTCCACAAGATTAGGGGCATTCCCGGCGTTACAGTCTGGACCAGGGCTGCAGTCTGCCTTGCTCCATGAGGAGAAGCTCTGGCCCGAGACGAGTGCCAGATAGTTAGGCAGACTCGGATGCTCAATTCCCGTGTAGTTGGTCGCTAGACTGTATGATGAGGCGAGTTGATTCAGGAAGGGCGCTAATGAACTGTTTATGATATCTGCAATTCCTTGATTCTCTAGAGTTATGACGACAACATAATTGAAAGCGTGAACCGCATCCTCATGACTCATGGTCTGCGTTGCTGCCACGGGGTTTGACAGCGCTAGGGCGAGAACGAGTAAAGTGAAGAACATCCTAATTCCCTATCTTTGGATAGTAGGTTAACCCCGAAAACAGAACGTATGAACCTTTCTCGGGTGCGCATCCGAAAGATTCGTGTCGCTATCTGTCGGTAGACATGTATAGCCAGCCACATATTTACTGATCCATTACACATGGACCCATCCAGATTCAAAGGGTCCTAGCCCTTCCAGAGGAGAGTGCAGATTCCAAGCATCGAGATTCCCAAGGTAGGAAAAGCATAATTCAGCCTCCCGAACCAACCTGAAAACAGAGTCAGGTCAGGGTCCGGAGTTGCCTAGAAAAAACAAGGGTCGTCCTTCCAGAATAGAACTTTCCTCCAGCGAGACCAGTTTCTTGGAGAGCAACGATATGTGCAGATTTGCTACGGCTTCCAAGAAAGGCGAGCCGCATGTCGTTCCTGTCTCTTATGTTTGGGACAATGGCTACGCGTGTATCGTGACGGACTATGGAACGCGTAAGCTGAAAAATCTCCGAGAGAATCCAAACGCGGCGATTCTGGTCGACACTAACGGAACGAGCAAGCTCTTGCTACTAAGCGGTCCTGTCGAGATAATCGAGAAAGGCGAGGAGTACAAGCGTCTCTACAAGTTGTTTTACACAAAACTTGACTGGGTCAAGAGGGACCCGTGGAAAGAGGGCGAGGCCCCGTTCATCAAGATCGCGCCGTCGTTCAAAACGGGATGGGGTTTCGGACCGAAGCGCAGTGAATAGTTTCCTCCATTACTCTCCCCCTTCTACAGAGGGAGAATTCGATTTTGCGATTGATTCGTGATGCACACGTGCCCTTTGTGTAACGAAGGAACTGTAGAGGCTCACTTAGTAAGCAATACTGAAATTCAGCTGTTGCTGCGATGTTCTAATCCGGTCTGTCGTTTCCAGGAGTTGCTACCGGAAGAACTTTCTCTTGATTAGCGCTCATCAAGGCACTGGCAACGCGAGGACTTTCAATTACCTTTCCAAGCCGACTCGAACTTCGTCCCGGACCCACTCAGGGACAACGACGGCCCTCAAGAGTTCCTGAATGCTAATGTTCCGCATTCTTGCGAGCCGGTCGAGTTCTACAAAGACCCTCTCGTCAAAGGCTACCATGAACTTATGCAATAGTGCTCTTTGTGCCGTTTTCGTTGAGCTCGCATAAGAGTTGAGTGTCCACACTGTGTTCGGCTAGAACACAAGTGAAGACTGTTAACGCTACCCTTCCATTGTGCGATTCATTGTAAACATTCAGCCTATATGGTTATCGCGCGAATTATATCCCGAGCGATATGACAGTAGCAGATACCGCACGATACCCACGGGGAGACGCCTCCCAGCAGACAGTGGACAAGGATATGCCCGACGACCAGTTGAGAAACCTCCTAGAGGAGCTAATATCGTCCTCTAAAGACCTAAACGTGAGAGTCTGGCTCGACGGTGTATACACAGAGATAGACGATGAAGTCAAAAACGCGTGGATGCACGGCCGCGAAGTCTACTTCAAGGTCGAAGGCAGGGTGGACCGACTCTCGTCTAGAGCCAAGCCACTGGGGGATTGAGCGACTTGGAAGTTCGCCGATGGAAGGCGTTTCTGCGACTGACCGGAGAAACCCTTGTGGAACGTGATGAGGATGTACTGAACGAGTTCAAAGGATTCGTCCAGGCCCTGAAACGGGTTGGAATCGACTACTCCATAATAATTAACGTGGAAGGGCGTCGAGCGGGTACGTTGACCCGGCAAGCACGACAAGGCGCTTCGATGGTTCAGAGCCTATCATCAACCAAGAGAATGCAACGAGTAGGAGGCTTAGAATAAAATGGCGAAGTTCATAATGTCGATAGGAGACGAAGCCTTCAAGGTCCTTGGAACTGAGGCGAAGAACAGAGACGTAACAGTGCAACAGCTGCTAAGAGCGGTTATCGTGCCTGAGTGGATTAGGCAGAACATGGACAACGGAACCACTGTAAACGTAGGCAACGGTCGACCCTCAATCTACGCAGTCGAACCAAGAAACAACGACAGCATGCTGCTGTCTCCAGTCAACAGACTGCGACATTAGATATCCCTGCGACTCGGGCTGTCTCAATGGCCTGACATTGGTTACAAGACTCTTTAATAGCGATCTCAAGTAGAATCGTTCTTAGGGCTGAACTGAAGAATGGCAGACTTTTGTTCCCGATGCGGAAAGACGCTGAGCCTGATAGATCCTCTCCTTGAACTAAAGGGATTGCGGTTCTGTGAAGATTGTTATCCAGACGTGAAGCGAGAGCACGCTGCGACGAGCATGTCTGAGAAAATGGACAGGAAGAACCGTGTAGCGTTCGCCGACGATGACACAGACGAAAACCTTCGTGGCTCAATTATCAAAGGAAAGCAGGCCCTTGCAATGAAGGAGACAGAATTCAAGTGGGACAATCCATCGCTATCGCTCATTGCCAGTGCGCTTCGAATACTCACGGAGCAGAACAAGATTATCATGAAGCAGAACGAGCTCATACTGCGCGAGCTGGAAACGAGACCAACACCAGTTAGAACGAAGTAAATACGTTCCTTACCTTATCCCGGCCAATCGACGACCTAGGGTTCTTTGGTCCCGGGGGCCGGACTTCCACAGGACATCTCCTGTTTTGAACCGGCGACAATCCGGCTGGGCAGCGCAGATGCCCCGTCTCCGGTTTCCATTGTTAGCCCAGAAGGCTGAGTTTTAATGCGCGCACTGGGCGCACACCTACAGCGTCTCCGTCGCTCGAAGGCGACTCGGAAGCTCTTCCAGGCTGAGCTACCCCGGGGACCAAGGCCGACCGGGTCCGATTGATTAGTTAAGACTTGTCGGGGGAAGACTGGTGGTGGTTCTCATGTATCCAGCGAGCCAGGTCTCGGAGAGCAATATTTGACGAGACGTCGATTACAGGTACCTCCATGTTACCAACGCGGATCATAGTATTGTATTTCGTCATCGGGGCGTGTGAGACATTAGAAGCGTAGACCTTTCCTTTGACATACTCGTCCGGGAGAGCCTCAGGCTCGACGAAATCCGCTAGAAAGACTACTCCTTCGGCCCAGTACAATGCCATGGGTTGACCGGATACGTTCATGACGAAGGCGATCATAGATGCGAGGTTCTGTTGAGAGTTGAAGCTCGTGAGGCCGGTCACCACTATCTCTTGCGGGGGAGAATGGATAATCGAAACCAAAGATACTCTACAAGACTCTGGTTACTTCGGATGTTAAGCCTTGGCAGGAGAACTGCAACGAGCTCACTCAGGTTCCTTTGAATGAGAACGAGTTCCACCAGGTTCTCGTCGAGGCTTACAGGAGCTCGCTGAATCAACGCGCTCCGTTTGTGGTATCAAGAGCGGATCCTCACTTCAAGCGGGTATTTGTCATCATATGCGAATACTCAGCCAGTCATCTGGCGTACCTATGGTTCTTCTCGAGCTCTTCCCTGACCAGGCTGGTTGGAAGGGAGCGCAATGGTATTCACTTGTGTTCGTTATGGTCAAGATCACGATAGTCTTCGTATGTGTAACATGTGAGGACACACCGAATACAAATGAACACATGCTACACCAGTCCGAGTACAACCGGAGAGTTATGCATATATGCTACGCGGGGATAATCTGATCCAACCATGTTGAGAAGCTATCAGTTCAAGAATAAGACAAAGAGTGTCACTAGAACCGTCCGGATCGACGAAGACATCGACTTCCAGCTCGAGAAACTCGCCCACGAACAGCGCGTCAGTGTGAACTACTTCGCAAACCAGGCCCTGCGAAAATTCGTCGAATGGGACGTCTTTGCTGACAGACTCGGCTTCGTCACACTACCCTCCGACATTTTCGAGAAACTTGTAGGCTTCGTCACAGACGAACAAGCCAAAGAACTAGGACTCTGGTTCGGCAGAAACCTCGCCAAGGACCTGATAGCTTTCCTGTTCAAGAGGGTTGACCTTGAAACCTCTGTACGAGCCCTCGAACTCTTGGGTCCAAGATATGGTAAGGCATTCAGGTTCGAATACACAAACGATGGACATTTAACCACTGTAATATTGAATCACGGATTCGGACGAAAAGCGTCACTGTTCTACGGGGAAGCAGTCAAAGCACTCCTCAAAGACCTGGTCAACACGCAAGTCGAAATTGGAATGAGCGAGCACCAAGTCTTCGCGCAAATAGTAGGTCCGAACGAGTTTCGGATCACTCTCGCACCAACCAGCGCTCCAGCCCTCGCCGCCTTACAGAAACAATAGAAATCGCCACGAACCGTAAAGACCCTCACCGAGGGTCTTTTCTTCTATTTTTCAATCAACTGGTTAGATCTGAATCGGATCAGGCCGCCGACGTGTTTCAAAAGTTCCCATTTCGAAGACCCAACGTCCTTGTTGCTTGCAATAATTTGGTCCCTCCATTGAGAACGAAGGGAGGAAATCCTCAGAAACAGCTGACGTCTCGATCGTCGTCATCCTTTGTGCGATAAGGCTGGGAGTTCTTAGATGATTCCCCATCAGCGTTCTGTGGTCGAACCACTCCAACTGATGTTGCTCGGATGTCAAGTTCGTATCCAGTCTCTACAGCCTGACCCTTCTCATTCTTCTCGTATGTGATAACATAGAACCGATGGCAGTCCCGGCACGTTTGGATGTTGACCTTTGTCAGATTGTGAACATGCTTTTCTTGAGTGGTCGCGGACGCTTAGAGTGACCCCCTACGGTTACGGCTAAGTCTCCCAACAAATCCTGTATTCCCGTTTCATCAACTGCCTCTAATACCGGGCTCTACGTGCAAGTCAACGACCTGTTCACGCATTGGCAGTGCTTCGATGGAAGGGATTTCGACACGGACTGTACGGTCTTCTTCGAGCGACCTTTTGGATGACTCCAAGAGTCGGACAACGCTAGCTCCCAGGTTACCATCCGCAACGTTCGGATAAGGCTCGCTTGATGAATTGTGTTCGATGCAGCTAGCGAAGTGAAGTAGTTCCTCTCTCAGAGTATTATTGGGAAACACCATTACTGGTTCCGCTCCGTCGGTTCTCTGAAGAACTAGTCGCTGGTTGAGGCAGTCGAGTCGGGCTGCACCTTCACTCCCAACTACACTTACGTCTCGACGCTTTTCAAAGTCAAGCCAGCTCAATTCTATGGTAGCGTCGAAGCCGTTAGGATGCTCGGCGTAAATGTCGGCCATCTCATACCCGGCGTTTGTTCTGAAACCCTTGCCTCTGCAAGAGATTTTGCGTGGCCAAGTGTCAAGCAAGTTGTTGCAAATGTCAAAGGGATGGGGACCCAGGTCAGTTATCACCTCTCTATCCTTTTGGAAAGCTAGGAGACCAGTCCATCTCAAACGGAGATAGTAAAGGTCTCCGAGGACTCCGCTAGCCATGAGCCGTCTCAACGATCGCACGCCATTGTTGAATCGATGAACATGTCCAGTGCAGAGGACACTCCCATGTTCCCTGGCTAGTCTCACTAGCTCGAAAGCGTCAACCGATTTCAATGCTAGGGGTTTCTCGACGAGGACGTGCTTGCCGCTCCTGATGAATTCAGAAGCGATCTTGAAGTGCGTGCTATTCGGGGAAGCGATGTGGACACCGGAGACGTCGGAGTCTGAGAGTAGATCGTGATAGTCCAGACGACAGTCGATCTTGCCGAACTCTTTTCTGCATTGTTCCAAGGTTGTCGGCGAACTGTCTACGACTGAGTGGAGCGCGATGTCGTAGCCATCTCTAGAGAGGCTGAGGATTTCTGAGATGACTTTCTTTCCCCAGTACCCTGCTCCGATTACAGCTATGCTGGTCCGGTTCATTGTCAGGACACCATAGACGATCTTTCCATATAATCGGGACGTTTACAATCGACAGAATAGAATCCTATAGGTCCAGTTTGGTTAGAGAAGAGCACAATTGGTTACAGGTGCAACCTCAACCGGGCAACGTATCCGAGGGATCCGTGTCTGACGAACACTTGCAGCACGAACAGAGACAAAGGTTACAGTAACCGCAGAACAGGTTCGCGGATTCAGAACAGACGGGACATTGCCCATCTCGAAAGTCTAATCCTTGCATAGCCGTGTATATCAGAATCTGTCTAGTTAGCATATTATCTTCGCGTCCACATTTGTCGAAATGCTAGTTGACCTGAACACAATTGGCGAGAGTTGTGTTCTCCCCCAGCAATTGTGGACATGCGACCCAAATATCCGCCCGTAGTCAATTCATACCGGGAAAAAACATGCTGCCAAGGAACAGATATCTCAATCCAAAGATCCTATCGCTTACCCTTATACTGCTAACCCTCGGCATTGGCACCGTACTCACAGGTCAATTATCGAGACTCGGCAATGCGACAACAATAAATTCGCAGACTGCAGCACCGAGCGGCCTCTACTTCGATCATACTGTGATCATCATAATGGAGGATCACGGAATCCAAGACATCTGTGGCCAGAATCCTCCTCCATGCCAAAGCTCCCCCGGAGCACCGTACATGGCAGGACTAGCGAACAGCTACACGATTGGAGATCAATACCTAGGCGTGTCCCATTTCAGCGAAGCGGACTACAAAGCGCTCTTGGGAGGGGACACGTTCGGATGCGGTAACAGTGGCTGTCCACCAGTATCCAATCTCAATCTGGTGGACCGTCTAGAAGCTGGAGGCTTGACATGGAAGGGCTACATGGAGGGCCAGAACGTTGCTAGTGGCTGCGATACGACATACCACGAACCCTACACTCCTGAGCACAATCCCTTCGTCGGGTTCACTGACATCCTGAATAATCCAACGCGATGCGCCAAAGTTGTACTAGCGAATCCGTCTAGCTGCGCAGTCACAGACTGCACACTAGTTAATGATCTAAACTCTGGCTCGGCGCCTAGCCTCATGTGGCTCACACCGGACAACTGCAATAACATGCACGGCTTCACCGGTATCTGCCCAGAGTCCATTCCAATGGGCGACAGCTACCTCAGCAGTCTTGTTCCAAACATTCTGAACAGTCTTACATTCAAAACAGAACGGTCGATGCTGTTCGTCGTCTTCGACGAAGGAAACGGTTTCTGCCCGCTCAACGGCAGCTCAGAGGACTGCGTCTACGCCTCATGGATTGGTTCTGGAGCCAAGAACAACTTCGTCACAAGCAATCTCTACAACCACTACTCGTGGACCAAAACCGTTGAAGCGAACTGGAACCTTGCTAGTCTAACATCGAATGATGCACGCGCCTCGGCGATGACCGAATTCTTCACCACTACTCCACCAGTACAATTCACTACCAGTTTGACTTACAGCCCATCCTCGCCACAGTCAGGACAGCAAGTGGCCTTCACTGCATCTGGTTCCGGAGGAACAGCCCCATACACATTCAGCTGGTCCTTCGGGGATGGCGCCAACGGGACAGGAGCCACGGCATACCACACCTACGCTAGCGCGGGAAGCTATACCGTAGTCTTGACGGCAAAGGACAGTAGCGCTGTCCAACAAACAGCGACGTCGCAACAGACCATCACGGTATCATCGGTTTCTCCGCCGCCGACTCTGACGGCTAGCTTCACCTCCAGCGTCACCACCCCAATCGTTGGTCAGACCGTTTCATTCACCGGCTCAGCAGTAGGCGGAACACAACCGTACACCTACTCGTGGACCCTCGGCGACTCATCAACTGGATCCGGCCAAAACGTAGGTCACGCATACCAGTCTCCAGGTGTCTACACTGTCGTCTTGACGGTGAAAGATTCTGCCGGACATACTGCAACTGCGACGAATACGGTTACTGTCAGCGCAGCTCTCACCACGAATTTCACCTACTCTCCCTCAAGCCCGTCAGCGCTACAGACCATCCAGTTCACAGCCAGCACATCAGGCGGCACAGCTCCTTACAGCTACAGCTGGGACTATGGCGACGGAACGACAGGCATAGGGCCAACCTCTAGCCACTCATACGCTCTACCGGGAACGTACACTGTTGCCTTGACAGTCACGGACACCAACGGTCAAACAGCGACCGCCTCACAAACAATTACTGTCAACCTCACGGTAGGCGTGTAATGCCAACATTGTGACAATGAACCAAAACCCTCCTTTTTTCTAACATGAGTCAATCCTGAGTCAATTCTAGAATCGGGTCTTAGTCTTAGAAGACTTGATTGGCGCCCAGGGCGGGATTCGAACCCGCCGTGCGCTCGAATATTGTCTTCGAGTGTCGCACGGGTGACAGCCGTGCATACTCTCGGCCGGCTCCCGCGAGCCGCGGACCGGGCTATACTACCTCGACGCGTCCATCGTTTGGACAGGGCGCGAGCCCGGAATCTGTCCTGGGCAATCACGCTTCCGAAATGCTAGCTCGCTTAAACCTTCCTGATAGCCGACAGGTTGCGCCTTACCGTTGATAGGCAACGGTGGTTTCGACAAGTGCTAAATCTTGATCGAGCCATAGGCGATCCAAGGAAACCCGCCAATGGTGTTGCCTACCGCGCTCGTGACGACGCCTTCCTTGGGCACTGGATTGCTAAGCGTTCTCATTGGCTTCCTGGTAGTTTTCGTTATCTACCTTCTCGTAATCGGCTTTGTTCTATGGCTCGCGGGAGAGATAGTGGTTGGACGTAGAGTCACTTTTGGTGAAGCGCTTGGGATAGCGAGTGTAGGGACATTTCTAGTCGGAGCAATAATTGTGTTTCTCCCAAGCATTCTAGGGTATCTTTTGGGGCTCTTCGTATTTCTCCTTCTTGTGAAGCACTATTTCAGAACTGGCTGGTTGGGTGCGATCGGTGTCGGCATCATGACAATAGTCGTTGGAATCGTAATCGTCTTCATCCTGGGAGCACTCGCTCTCGGCGCGATCTTCGTACTCCCGAAGCTTCCGGGACTGTAAAATTGAGAATGCTATCGTTTGTTTACATTGGAAAGATAGAAGGAGCCGGTCGATAGCTCCCTCTTTGGATTGTTGGGAAGTGTCAATGCCCAAGCAGGTATAGGGCTAGGCTTCCTCGTCTTTCTTAGAGTCTTCCTGCTCTGAAGAACAGCCGCAACTGTCGCACATGGTTCTTCTGGGATTCAACTAGACGAGTCTTTTATTTAAGGGTAAAGAAATCTAAAGAGGACTGTGTTCGGCGAGGCTCCAGTCTACGGAATACTGTTCAGCCATTCTAGGAGGATGGTCAAAGCCTTGCTGGCTCCTTCCAGGCCTTTCGCATTAGGTGCGTTGAAGCTATGGTCACCGTTCTCTATCCAGTTGAGTCTGGCGTTGGGGCCGATCTTTGCGACCACTCTTTCGAGTAGATCTCTCCGGGCGAAACTGTCTCTCGTCCCAGACAAGAACAGCATTGGTTTCCTGATATTGTAGAGATGGGCGTCCCTCAACTGTTCAATCTTCCCGGGAGGGTGCAAGGGATACCCGAGAAAGAAGAGCCCATTCACGTCAAAACCATCATTCGCAACGGCTTGCGATGCGATTCGGCCTCCCATGGATTTGCCTCCAATTATGAGACGGCTGGTTCTGTGCGGACTCTTTCTGACTTGTTCGACGATCGTCCGATAGCACTGTTCTAGGATCGGCGTCCTGTCCGGTACCTTCCTTCGTGCTTCCATATATGGAAAGTTGAATTTTACTGCAAGGATTCCTTGCTTAGCAAGCTCCGTGTGGAAGAAACGGATGAAGGGTGAGTGCATAGGACCTCCTGCTCCATGAGCGATTATGATACTGGTCGGGGGATCATGAATTCTAACTGGGATGGCGTAGACTAGGCTCGTCTCTCCGCCCTTTTCCAGTGTGACATTTGACTGCTCCAGTCTGTATTGACTCGTCGACTCTTGCGACGTTGGTGGCGCAGAAAAGTCTGCCAATCTCCTCGGTCTAGAGCTCTGGGTTGCCGACGAATATTGCCAGGTATCTGAGAGGTTCGAGTCCTTCTCTGATCGAGCTGTGTACTGTTCCGGGGGGAATGACGAGCATCGTCCCAGGCTTAATCCTGGCTTCTTGCTCTCCGACTCTGGCGAGCCCTCTTCCTTCGATGTAGAAGATTGTCTCTTCGACAGGGTGCGAGTGCGGAGGAACCATGCCGTCAACTTCAACGTACCTGACGGCTAGAGAATGGCCGCGGTCTGCTCGGGACAAGTACCATCGCTTGAAGTCGCCAACTTTCTCCGGCACGAACTCGGAAACATGTTTAATGATCATATTCAGTTACTGGGTCCCGAGTGTTCTTTTGGAATGTTTAAGCTAACTGACGGGCGGGAATCGGGGTCGTCAGCATGGAGCATTCCGGATTCTTGGAGGAACTTTTTGGTCTGGTTGGCCAGCCATTCGAAGTTCTCGTAGGGATTGTTCGGGACCTTGAAGCGGTCCATGATATGTTTTACGAGCGGCTGGAATCTGTCCCAGTCAAACACAACGAGATATCGCAGAGAGTGAACAGCAATCGTCAGATCAATTATTCCCTCCTTTACGAGTTCGCCGATGAGTTCGTAAATGTAGCCGAAGTTTCGCGCCTCGAAATCTTCCAGACTATCGTCAAAGCCATCCCAGTTGATTTGACTGTACTTTTTGATCGAGTCATGCATGTTCTTCCGGCGACGTGCAAAAGACTCTTCAGTAATTTTCTCCAGGACGGAGAAAGACATCTCGGCTTTAGTATCAAAATTAGCAGTCTTGATCAGCCTAGCGTTCTGCCGCAGTTGGAAAACGACGAAGATTGCCCCTAACACAACCGCAACGGAACTTAGCGCGCTCAGATAGGAGATTACAACCGAGAAATCGACCATGGAAGGGTGACCAACTCGTCTTCTCAATTAATATTGACTGTCACCGAGTTCGGTGCGCTTGCACTAAACTGGACAAAATCAGCTAATATAGCCGGAATCCATGCCGGGTTTTTTGTGGGCCCGTAGCTTAGCCAGACCCCCAAGAAGGGTCCTAGAGAGGTAGAGCACCGGAAGAGAAGAATCTCTGGTGACGCTTTTACCTCCTTGGAAGACACCCGGTTGTCGCGGGTTCAACTCCCGCCGGGCCCGCACCAACTCGCTTGATTGTCTAGGAACCGGAAGATTTGAGCTTCAGAATAATCAGGTAGGTGAGGTCTTAGCCGGTAGAAACGTCCGTTGGAAAGCAATAGCAACGATCGATAGAACGGCACCGATAATTTCCAAGTAGAAGCCTGCCTGGAATCCCCAAGTTACGGTTGTCGTGAAGGGCCCTGCAGTAACAGTTTCTGTGCCGAATGGTCCGCTTATGCAGTTGGACATACTGCTACAAGCGCTCGAGACTGCATAATTGACGAGGAAAGCGTAAAGGATCGGGGCGAGAACGGCTAGGATACTGCTGACGATGAGCAATCGAGAAGCCCGAGGAATAGTTCCGATTAGAAGCAAGACCGCGGAGCCCACGACTAGTGCTCCTATTAGTGGACTGTAGACTGTGAGTGTCTGAGCCGAATTTGCTGAATTGACGTATAGTCTCGAAGGTCCACTCCAAAGCGACCACTGAAACGAGTCAGAGATAAACCCGGTTGTGTTGAGACCCCACCAGTAAAGAAAGACGCTGACGAATGACAGTGCCGCGGCGAGCAGGGCGACGAAGTTTATTCGGGGAAATTTCATCGTTTCCTTAGTGGCCATGGACTCTTCGATAGATGCCATCTCCTAGGCGAATTTAACCCGTTCCATGTTCATGAATTTTGAACAAGGCGAGCCAAGATCGAAAGAGTTGGGAGGATCAGTCCCGATTCTTGTCCCTCGGTTGATGACGAAGCATGCGGTCTTGAGCTTGTGGCCGTCGTTGATGAAAGTGTCGCGACCCAGTGAGGTTTGTTCTACGCGGAAACGGTTTGAGGAATCAGTGTTTGACCTTCTTGAATTATCGTGTTTTGCAGCCTGCCCAGTGTCTCGATCTTTGCTTCGACAAGATCACCTCGCTTCAACAGGTAAGGTGTCTTGTCTGGCTTCCTGTAGATCGCGACGCCCGATGGAGTACCAGATGTGATGATATCTCCTGGTTCCAGTGTCATTGACGAGAAGAACTCTACAAGCTCGCGCATTTTGAACACCATGTTTTTTGTGCTTGATAGTTGCCTCGTTTGACCGTTTACCCTGAGTTCCATTCCTAGCCTGTCAGGGTTTCCGGCCGCGTCCGGAGTTACTAGAAATGGTCCCATAGGTGCGAACGTGGCGAAGTTTTTGCCGAGGTTGCAGAATCCTCTCTTCATCTCGGCGAACTGAATGTCCCGAGCGCTAATGTCGTTGAATACACTGAATCCGGCAACATGATCCAAAGCGTCTTTCCTTGACACGTCCTTACACTTTTTCCCGATGACGGCTGCGAGTTCGACTTCATAGTCGAGAAGTTTGACTCTTTTCGGATAGACTACTGGGCTGCGATGACCTACGAGCGAGGTGGGTGATTTCAGGAACGAAATGGGAAATGGTGGGAGATTTGTCGATCCTTCTTGGAGATGGTCGGAAAAATTTCCTCCTAAGCATATGATCTTTGTTGGCCGTGAAATGGGAGGCAGTACGGTTACCGCTTCGAGATCTAGAACTCCCTTGACGGTCTTCTCGCCAGCCACTTGTTTTCTAGCGATATCTATGGCTTGGGCGGCTCGTGATTCATGTTTGGGGTCCTGAAGAAAGTCCAGCAGAGGTTCGGACCCTTTCGTTCCCGTCAGTTCGATGATTCGTTTATTGTCAATTGCTAGTCCGATCCTATTCTCCGAAGATTTCTGTTGAAACCTGACCAGTCTCGTGCGCAGGTCACCTTGGCTTTGCCTGCCGATTGAAATGGAAGGTAATGTAAACTGTTCTATGGGCTCTTAGAGAAAGTTTCTCACCGGAATTCTTGGACTTGGGCTATGCTCTGACCGTTTTTCGTGTCTTGTATTGTTCGGCCTCATCGAGGAGTGAAAGAACCTGTCGGATTTGCTCGCGGAGTTTCAGACTGTTCCGACGAACTTTGTTGGCCGAGATCAAGGTGACCTTGAGGTCGGGATCTATATTGTTAGGGCGGAGAGAGGGCTGAAACTGTGAGCCTTTTCCTGACAATATGTACTGTTCGCGATGAGTAGTAGCAGTCTTTTTAATCCAGATTTCGAGCCAAGCCTTTCGGTGTCATGATTATGGTGGCTGTTGAAGAATACCGGTTGGAGAGAGACACGATGGGCGAGGTTAAAGTGCCGAACTCTGCCTATTACGGCGCTGAAACCCAGCGGGCCTTACAGAACTTTCCCATATCGGGCCTACGTCTACCCAAAGAGTTCATTCGGGCTATGGCTCTGATCAAGCTCTCGGCCGCGCGGGCCAACATACAGCTTGGCCTCCTCGACTCGAAGAAGGGCGAGGCGATTGTTTCTGCCGCAAAGGAGATCATGGAAGGCAGTTTGTACGACCAATTCGTAGTTGACGTTTTTCAGACCGGTAGCGGAACCTCTTCGAACATGAACATGAACGAAGTTATCGCCAACCGGGGAATAGAATTGCTAGGAGGAAAACGCGGAGACAAGTCAATCATACATCCGAACAACGATGTCAACATGTGCCAGTCAACCAACGATGTCTTCCCCTCCGCTATTCACGTGTCTTCGGCTGAAGCAATTGCGCGCAAACTGATTCCTAGCCTCAAGGTCTTGGCCGATGCACTAGACCGTAAGGCTGCTGAATTCGAAGATGTCGTCAAAGCAGGCAGGACGCATCTCCAGGACGCGGTCCCCATCACGCTTGGCCAAGAGTTCAGCGGCTACGCTAGCATGATACGACATGGAATCAAACGAGCTGAACAAGCCAGAGACATCCTCATGGAATTGCCCCTCGGAGGAACCGCGGTCGGAACTGGACTAAACGCCGATCCCAAGTATGCGGAAACAGCGATCATTGAGATCAACCGTCTCACGGGTCTTCACTTCCGAAAGGCCGAAAATACTTTCGAGGGAATGCAGAGCAAGGACGCTTGCGTGGAAGCAAGCGGACTCCTGAAAGTCGTAGCTACAAGTCTAATGAAAATATCCAATGACCTACGTCTCCTAAACTCCGGTCCCAGAACCGCTCTCGGAGAAATCGACCTCCCAGCAATGGAACCAGGTTCAAGCATAATGCCGGGCAAAGTCAATCCAGTCATCCCAGAAGCGTTAGGCCTCGTCGCTGCCCAGGTGTACGGAAATGACGCCGCCATCGGCATCTGTGGACAGCTCGGCCAGCTTGAGCTGAACGTGATGATGCCAGTTATCGCATACGACCTGCTACAATCCATCGAAATCTTAGCAAACGGCTCACGGATTCTCGGCGAAAAGTGCGTCGCAGGCATTACAGCGGATAGGAAGAGAGCGATGGAGTATGCGGAGCGCACTTTGATGACTGTGACTAGCCTAACGCCAAAAATAGGATACGACAACGCAGCAAAGATCGCGAAGAGAGCCATGGCGGAAAACAAGTCGCTTCGACAGGTCCTAACTGAAGAGGCAACTATGCCGAAGGAACGGCTAGACGAAATTCTCAACCTTAGAAAGATGACCAAAGGCGGACGCGCTTAGCCCCAAAATAGACCATCGAATGACTGGGGAAGACAATGCTCGACACCCATCAAATAATGAAGACGGCGCTACGACTCGCCGATTTTAATGCGGTCCCGGCTGACAGCGAGATCCACGTCAAGGGACGCAAACTCAAGAAGGTTCTGGTCTCCATTGACGTCAGTGTAAGTGAACTCCTGTTGGCAAAGAACTTAGGCTGCGACGGAGTGATCGCTCATCACCCGGCTGGCGGAAAAGCGCAGCTTGAAGGCTACAAGGTGTTCCTTCGGCACATCGACCAGATGGAGAATCTGGGCGTTCCCGCTGAGGTTGCGAAGAATGCGGTGAAGAACAAGTATCATGTTCTTGACGTTCAGCACCATCCTGAAAATTATGATCAGACACCCCGCGCTGCGAAGAAGCTGGGTCTGCCGCTCTTGACAATTCACAGCCCATGCGATGAAATAGGATGGAAAATGCTCGTTCAAGCCATCAAGGATCTCAATCAAGACTCGACCGTCAAGGACCTGATATCTCGGATCAATTCATTCCCGGAGTTCAAGAAGGCAATGACGAGGATCGAAGTAAGACTTGGATCCGCAAGAAACAAAGCCGGCAAAATCGCATTATCCCACGCCTGCTATACCAATGGCGGTTTTGATGTGGCCAAGGCCTACTTCGAGAATGGGATAAACACGTTATCCTACATTCACATCTCGGAACCAGACTTAGCAAGGCTTGCCAGCGAGAAACTGGATAGGAACCTGATCGTCCTTGGGCATATAGCCAGCGACTGGCTCGGCATCAACCGATTTCTTCGAGAGCTAGAGAAGAACGACGTAGAAACAATTGCCACAACGGACCTGCACAAGGTCTGATGATAGCAGCCAAGAAGGGTATTCTCCCAGCAACCTTGGATATCCGTATGGAAACAAGCAGCAACCGTTGATTTATCACCTATCGTGGTAGGGACATCCAGCCTCTCTTTTCGAGAGTTTCTCGGAGTTCGGAGAGCGAGGAGACAGTCAAGTCCGGCCCTTCGCTTGAGAAGTCGTTGTATGCCGCGAAGCCGGTCTTAACCAGCGCCGTCTTGATGCCGATCTGTCTTCCCGCTCTGATGTCCCACCAAGAATCTCCTACAAGGAACGCATCTCCGATATCCAGTTTCAGTTCCGTGAGTTCTCTCGTCACGAGCTGAATTCGCTGATTTACGGTCTCCTCCAGCGATCCCAATCTTCCGCTGACGCCTAGGTCCTGTCTTGTCTTCAAAAGATCAAGAAAGGGTGTGACGCCGAGAAGCTTCAGTTCTGATTCCACAACCCACCGGGTAAATCTCATGGTGGCTATGCCAATCTTGAATCTAGCTTGTTTGAGAGCGGTGAGAATTTCGATGGCCCCTCTTTGCAGGATCGCCTTGTCGGCGGAACTCTGGAAATGCTTCCTGTAGGATTCGTAGGCCTTTTCCACTACTACGGTAGGCTTGTCAGTCAGGGCCGTTTCAAGTACCATACGGGGTCCGGTGCCGAGCTCATACGCTCGCCGATAGTAGTTGTTAACGTAGAACTCCTTGTCAATGGTATTGCCGCCCTCTTCTCTGAGAGCATGATTGATACAATAGAACTCGCGCTCGTCAATGCTCGCAAGAGTTCCATCCCAGTCGAAAATCGCTCCCTTCAAGTTCATGTCCCAGTTCTCAGGAAACTGCGTAACCATATTGTTTAGCTCGGGGTTACGCGTAGAATATCATCGGAACAGGTCAGACGATTCTGAGAGTCGAAGGACTCCATGGATAAGAAATCGTCGACGAAAGCGGAGGATAAGACCGCCGATTTCTTCTTGGCTGTCGGGGTTGGATTTCTCATCAACCTCATCCTCGGCGCGGGCCTACCACAGGTTGGTCCTTTCATTGCAGGACTAGTTTCAGGAGTCATCGTAAAGACAGGACCCCTACGGGGTGGAGCAGCAGGGTTTCTCGCAGGGACACTTGGCGAGCTAGCCAGTATACTCCTATGGGTACTGACTAGCCTTGTGTCATTCCCAGCCGCCCTCGTTCCCTATGCGTTCGAGACGGCCTTTGCGATAGTCACGGCCATCTCCGCGGTCATGGCCTTGTCTGGTGGCATTGTTGGGAGTGTCGTCTCATTGCAGCAACTTCCTCGAATCCGCGAGTTTCTTGTCCGTCACAACATCAGTCTTCCATTTCTCCATCCAACCGGACCGGTCCAACTGCAGCGGGAGGAATAGCAATGGTTCGCTTGAACATGCAGTTGTTGGAGACGACCCCGAAATGGCTTGGGTTCACGTTGGTATCCTCCGCCTCTACTTTGATTGTAGTAGGTGTTGGAGTCCTCATCAACCAACTGATCCAGTTGAGCATCACTCCCTTCTCACTTCTTCTACACTTTGCCTTGGCCGTTTCAGCGTCAGGATGGATTCTCAATCTCAGGCTCAAGATGAGCCCTGAGAGAAAATCATTACTTGCGATCGGAATTGTGGTAGTGATTGGATCGGTCTGGAGTTCTGTCCAACAATGGATCGGCTATCTCCAGACCGGGGTTGCTAACGACATAACTCTCGTCGTCGGGGCTATGGTGATGGACCTTGCCGGTGGCTGCGTTACCTACATCTTATTTCATCTGAACGTTCTGAGAAAATAGATTCTGGACAGGACTCGTAAAACTAACTCGTTCTGGTTCTAGCGGGAGATACGGGGACCTGTTCACGAATCAGGGTCCCCTCTTTAGGATCCTGAGTTATGCGTTGGAATGCTTTGATTATCTCCTTCGTTACAGGTCCTGGTTTTCCATCGCCGATTGCCACTCCCTGTATCCGAATGACAGGAACGACCTCTGCCATGGTGCCGGTTAGGAACACTTCGTCGGCGTTCAGTAGCTCGTAGGGTGTAATGTCTCTCTCGTGAACGTCATAGCCCAGCTCTTCTCCTAGTTTGAGAACGCGACTTCTGGTAATTCCGTGCAGTATGCCCGCGGCCGAGGTTGGTGTTTGAATTATCCCCTGTTTAACCAAGAAAAGGTTGGAACCGTGGAATTCGGATACCATTCCGCGATGATCCAGCATCACAACCTCGTCAGTCCCAGCGTCTAATGCCTGGAATTTAGCGAGAACGCTCTGGATGTAGTTTAGGGACTTTAGCTCGTGACTGGTCCCGTCGACCATGTCGCGTCTATAGCTAGAGATAATTGCGGTTATTCCTTTTTCGCGAGCCTCTCGGCCGTGGGCTGGTGCAACCGGCTCGGCCATTACGATGACAGACGGTTTTGGAGAGCTTCGAGGATCGAGACCGAGATTCCCGCGTCCTCTTGTGACAATGAGTCGTATGTACGCGTCCATGAAATTGTTTTTTCGCAACATCTCAACCACCGCATCCGTTACGTCCTGCTTCGAGAGTGGAATGTTTATTCTTGTGATTCTGAGTCCTTCGAAGATCCGTTCTATGTGTTCACGCAGGTGGAAAACTATTCCGCTGTAGGCGCGGATGCCTTCGAAGACTCCGTCGCCGTAGAGTAGTCCATGGTCGTAAACGGATATCTTAGCGCTGCCTTTGGGGTAGTATTCACCGTCGATGTAAACGAGCGGCTCCTTCCCCGCCATAAGTGTCCAGAATGAAAACTATCGATCCGCTCTATAAAAGGTCAAGCTCCCAAGAGTGTCGAGGTCGAGTAATCCTAACCTAAATCGTAATCTGTCCCGAGGTCTTGCAACTTAGTCACTTGGGATACCCGTCTCAATCTCGAACCTAAGCATCGCGGAAACGACTAACTGAATTCTTGAGGGACAGACTTCAGAATGTTGCGCTTGATCTGGAGCCACAAGCGATTACAGCTAATCCTCACGCACCATGGGTAGCGGAAGAACCTGTTGCCGTTGTTTCCGAGATCCCTGACGAGGGACCGTGGCATTACAGATACAATGGGAGTCGCAAAGTATCGCCGCGGCTAGCACAAGATTCTTCGCTGTGTCACCGTTTGTTCCTCCCGCGACTACGCTGGTAAGCTTTCTTGTTGGGTGCCTTGGTTCGACGTGGAATATGTTCCTCCGCTTTCTTCTCGTCTCTTGGTACATTGTGCTGATTGTACTGCTCAAACTCTTTCTTCAATTCTTCAACCACCACAGTTGAGGTGGTGTCAGACGCTTGAGCAGAGACAGGAGTCGTCGAAGTCGATGAAGGTTCTTCTGTTGACGATTCTGCCTTTCCTCAGTTCTCTCATGTATGTTGGATCGTTAGTAAAGTCTTTTCTTGCTAACCGCGCCCAGACGCTTCTACTCTTCATCGTCGCTCAAGCAGGGACTTTAGCTACCCTCTCCGGTTTCAAGATCGACTTGAGGCGTTCCATCATTGTTGAGAAGCGGCCCACGCACTAATCCAGTCAGCCAAGTGCGTGTCCTTGCGGAACTTCATGCGGGGAATGGCTGTAGAAACAAAGCCATTAGGGGATCGTAGCGCGATCAGAGCATCCGGCTTAGCGGGTGCAGTCTGGCTACGCAAATCGTAATCTACCCAGAGACATGCTACGATTCGTTCACTTGGGCCGGTAGTTCAGCCCGGTTGAGATAATCTCCGGTGAGAACGTCCGCCTTACACGCGGAAACCACTTAGTGGCCGCTCGGTCGGGAGTTCAAATCTCCCCCGGCCCACCAACTCAGCCTACTGTCTTCTTTCTACATTCTTCGAGTGTATCGACCGCGTAACGGAGATGGGGAATAGTGATCGACCCGCCTACGATTAGTCCAACGTTGAAGGCTTCAAAAAATTCTGGATCGCTTACCTTCTGTTCTACGCACTGAATGATGTGATATGTAACGCAATCGTCGCAGCGTAAAACTAGGGAGGCGACCAGCCCAAGCAGTTCCTTCGTCTTCTTGGACAGGGCGCCGTCATCGTAGACTTGGGTGTCGAGATTGAAGAAACGCTTGATTCCCAGGTTTCCTTTTTCTAGAATCTTCTCATTCATTTTCATCCTGTAGCGTTTGAACTCTTCCAGAGAATGATCGTGGGCCACCAGAATCACTTCCCTATCGACGTCGTTTGCATGGTATTAGAAATGTTTGAGGCGACGGTTAGTAGTGAAATCACGAACAGGGCGGCTGAAAAGGCCGGACTGCTGATGACACTGCGGGTCGTAGGACAGATGAAGTCGGTCCGCTAAGCTATGGCCCCATTGAGGAACCATCTTAGCAGATAGTATCCAAGGACTATGATTCCGACAAAGATGATAAAGTATCCCACGGCTTCCAGCGCTCTTCTGTATCTTAGAAGTCCGACTTCGGTCAGCGCGGACTGGAACCGAAAGATTCCGTGGTAGAGCGAGCCTGCGACTGTCACGAAGACAAATACGGCGCCTAGCAGGTGGCCCGCGATAAGGAAACTCGGGTCCTTTGTCCCGTTGAAGGGCCAAAGACTGAACGGGTAGGCGATGGCCGTCATGTAAATCATGACTGGTAGAAGGAAGGCGGCTATCATTCCTCCAAGGGAGAAAATGCCCCAGAGGATCGCGTGGAGGCGTGCGACCTTGTGGGTTTCTACTTTCATCGTAGCACCACGAGCCATATCGCAAGGTATGAGATGATGATTAGGAGTATGAGATTGAGGACTAGTGCCTGCCAAGGTTTGGTCGTGCTTCTGCCAATCTTAATGGGTGATACTGCGCCGAGCAGGTAGAACCAAGTTACCGCATGGAACATTGTGAAGACCAGGGCGACTGTGCTGAATCCGATGACGGCCGGGTTTTTCAGGAAGCTGAGAAAGTCTGCGCTGGACCCGTTAGCCCAGAGTGAGAGTCCGTAGATCATTAGCAGGCTGTACAGTGCGACGAATAGGCTGGTCCATTCTCGGACCATGTAGGTCGCGTAGTGTCTATTAGCGGTCCACCAGCCTGGGCCGAGCCTCCTCCTGAGTTCTGGAGACTGTTTATTGTCGCTCGTGCTAGCGTCCGCCCCTCGGCATCAGTAGCGATTTTATGGCGTTGGTTGCTCCCAAGATCTTTCCCCGCTGAATCGCCAGCATAGGGTCCACTCCTTTCGGGCAGACGACGCTGCATTCGCCGACGAGCGTACATTCCCATACTCCCTCCATCTCATGTACTATCGGGAAACGCACATCCTTTCCTTGGTCTCGGCTGTCCTCGATGTACCGATATGCCAGCGCAGTTGCAGCGGGGCCTAGAAATTTCTCGTTGAGACCATAGATCGGGCACGCTGCATAGCAGAGCATGCAGTTAATGCATGAAGAGAATTGGCTGTAACGTTCCAGCTCCTTTGCTGACTGTTTGTACTCGCCCTCTTCTACTGGAGATTCTTTTTCCCTGATTATCCAGGGCTTGATCTTGACCAGCTTCTCCATGAAATCCGACATGTCAACGACAAGGTCTTTGATCACGGGAAAGTTTGGCATGGGCTCCACGGTAATTGTTCGGCCCTTGAAGTCATGTAGGAAGCTCTCGCATGTCAGTTTGGGTTTCCCATCGACGCTGGCGCCGCAGCTTCCGCAGACGCCCATTCTGCAAGACCAGCGGTAAGTTAGGCTGCCGTCGATCTGGGCTTTGATGTAGTTGAGCGCGTCTAGGACTACCATGTCGCGGCGGTACGGCACCTTGTATTCCTGAACGAACGGTTTCGGATCTTTTTCCGGACGATAACGCGTGACCCGTATGGTCGCAATATCCTGGCTCATTTGCTAGTAGACACGTTCCTCTGGTTTCCAGCGGGTTATCGTGACCGGGCTATAGTCGATCCGTGGGGGTCCGGAGGTCTTGTACGCCATAGAGTGTTTCAGAAAATTGACATCATCACGCTTTGTGAAGTCTGTCCTATAGTGGGCGCCTCTGGATTCGTGCCTTAGGATTGCGGAGTAGGGGATCGTCTCGGCTACGTCGAGCATAAAGTCGAGCTCGAGCGCGGACACTAGCTCGGTATTGTACACATGGTCTTGGTCTTCGACGATTCCGTTCGTAAGTCTGGCTTTGAGAGACTCTATCAGTTTGCAAGCCTCTCTGAGACCGTTTTCGTCCCGGTAGATTCCGACATATTTTTCCATGCCATTCTGCATTTCAGTCCTAATAACAGATACCCGCTCTCCCTGTTCATGTTTCAGTAGTCTGTCGAAAATCCTCTTCTCTTCTAGCATCGTCTCTCCCTGGACGGGATTCCCAAAGCTTGGACTGGCCAGCTTCGAAGCGTACTGGGCCGCCGCCTTGCCTGCCTCAGCACCGAATACTAGACATTCCGTGAGCGAGTTGCTTCCCAGCCTGTTGGCACCATTCATTGTTACGCAGGCGACCTCTCCCGCTGCGTAGAGTCCCGGCATTCCAGTGAACCCGTGCAGATCGGTGTGCACACCACCCATCATGTAATGCTGTCCGGGCCGGACTGGAATCGGCTCGTGTTCAGGGTCTATTCCCACATACCTCTCCGCGAGCTCTTTCACGAAAGGAAGCTTGTCTTCAATGGTTATCTTGCCAAGGTGTGTGAGGTCAAGGTGGACGTAGCTACCGTAGGGTCCTTCGAATCCTCTGCCAGCGTTGATCTCGCTCATTTCCGCCCGCGATAAGATGTCTCTCGGACCGAGCTCCATCTTGTTAGGCACGTACTTCTTGAGAAACCGTTCTCCATCCTTGTTGAGGAGGTAGCCTCCCTCTCCACGGGCTGCTTCTGTAATGAGAATCCCCGTGTTAGGGAGGAGTGTGGGATGGTACTGGACCATTTCCATGTCCTTTAACGGGACGCCTGCTCGATAGGCGATTGCCATGCCGTCGCCGGTCTTGATCCAGCCGTTCGTGGTGAACTGGAAAATTCGTCCGCAGCCCCCGGTTGCGATGATTACAGCTTTGCCGAGGATCGGGACCAGTTCGCCGGTTCGTATCTCAATCGCGGTTACGCCCTCGACTCGGCCATTGTCGATTAGAAGCGAGGTTACGAACCATTCATCGTATCGATGAATATTCTCGTACTTTAGCGAGGTCTGGAAGAGTGTGTGTAGGAGATGGAATCCGATCTTGTCGGTCGCGAATAGGGTCCTCTTAACACTCATACCCCCAAATGCGCGTGAACTGATTCGCCCGTCTGGGTCTCGGCTGAACGGGCATCCCCAGTGTTCAAGCTGGATAGCTTCCCGTGGGGCTTCTTTGACAAAAAACTCGACGGAGTCTTGGTCGGCCAGAAAGTCGCTTCCCTTTATCGTGTCAAACGCATGCGAGTCGAAATTGTCGTAGTCGCGCAGGACGGCGGCCATTCCGCCCTCCGCGGAAACGGTATGGCTCCGCATCGGGTAGACTTTGGAGACGACGGCCACGTCAAGCTTGGGATCAACCTCAACAGCTGCGATTGCGGCTCGGAGCCCTGCGGCTCCTCCTCCGATGATAACAATGTCGTGACTGTGATGCTCCAAGCCTGTAAGGTACCTGTTTGCAGCGGTTCTGTTAACCCGTTTGACCGTACTTTAAATAATCTTAGTAGAAGCTTGGAGTACTTTTCTGTGTTGGACTAGAGCATGATTTGTTAGGCGGTCTTTCTGTCCGGGACCTTGACAGTTCTAAGACCACTATCGTCCATTCTTAGCTGTACGGCAAAGGCTCCGCGGAGGGCTCCGATGAATCTGGGCTCCATCGTGCTCACATTTGCCAAGAAGAGCGCTGTTGCGTTGGGCACTGTTAGAAGATCGATCAGTTGCCTTATGCCGGCATAGATTTGTTCCCAACGTTCGCCCCTGATCAGATCTGATGTGCTGTCGAACACAAAGCTGGCTCCAGAGTTTTTGCTATTGTCAAGGAGATCGGAGACGATCGCGGCTACGAGACCAAGTTCTTTGTCAGGAATCTGCATTTCGCCCTCAGGGGACTGGTCGGGTGCAGAAATAAGCGAGGAGGCTGCGATTATTTTGACCATTCTTCTTCCTTTCATAGCCCGGTATAGCTTGCTAGACTTTGTCGTGAATAGAGCGCATAGTTCGGCGTTGCTGGTTCCTTCTGTGAGGAATTTGTCGATCACAGGTTCAAAGTCGGAGTTGTCGTTGTATTCGAACAGTATGACTGACCCGTGGAGCTCTTGATGATTCAGATTGAAGAGGGCTGAGAACGGATCAGTAGACTGGGAGAGGTTGAGAAGCTCTATCCCTGTGTTCTGTCGGAGAAACTCTGTGAGTTGCGGACGCGGAGCTTTGCTACTCTCTAACAGTAGAATCTCGGATGGTCCGGTTTGTTTTTCCCCTTTCTCCTCGTTGAGAGGGGCAATGCGGGTTTGAAGATTCTCCTTTCCAATCTCTTCGAGATAGATTCTTGATATGGGGCCTAAGCTCAGTCTCTCAGAGAGGCCCTCGTGCGCAGGAACTGTTTCGGGCTCTGTCTCCGTGACGACCACTCTGCCGTTTTTCTTCCATTCATTGAAGCGTGGTTCGACCTGGGATAGGCTTGAAACGAGCCAGCTGCTTGTTGGTGGTCGGATGATAATCTTAGATCCAGAGTCTATGAGTCCCCTGAGAGTTGAGGCAAGGAAGGCGATTGTCCTGTTTCCGGAGTCGTGAAGGAGCAGATATCGGTGTCCCGGTTTTATCATGGTGTCTGGAATGAGCTGTCCGGTTGTGAATCTGACGGAATTCAGAGGATTGGCTTCGGTGGTCGACATGATGAAAAAAAGTATGGACCCTGTGACAAAGGCCATCTCCCAGGCGAAGGGGATGGACACTGGAAGGGCAGGGGGCTGTGCGCCGAGAGCGAAGAGGACTGTGCTTAGGGTGATGAAGAGGAACCAGGTAATTGAGATCGTGGCCAAGGCTCTCTTGACGTGAGGTGGCTTAGCCCGCGTCCTAGCTGCGCGAAACAGAGCTGTTGGATATATTGCAGCGGCTACGAGCAGAATGATTGTGTAAGGCAGGTAGAGACTAGGCAGGAGTATGTTGAGCCCCACCCATATGACGACGATCGATTGGTAGACCAGGAGAGATGTTCTCGACTTGAGCCTCGACCAAGCTTCTCTCAGACTATTCGCCTCTGGACAGAAGTAGAGGTTAGCGGCCATCAACCCGATTACCGCAAAAATTAGTCCCGCACTCGCTTGGAGACCGTAAGCGGCCCAGCCATAGCCCAGATTACGGACAATGTCGAACAATGTTGCTGATAGGAAGTAGACATTGAGGCGGGCTAGATTTCCCGCCCTAACTCCCCATAGGGTGGCGTTTCCCCGTAAGAGTCTCCAAAGCGCGATTGAAGGAAGTATCATCGCCGCGGTATCTAGAAAGACCTCGGCGTACGTGTGATACAACTCTCCAGAGTGGAACTATGATGCTTTCAGAGGGGTCCGCTTGTGGTTTCAATCTGGCGTAACTAGGAACTGGAGTTGGGCGGTACTGTTACACCGCGAAGGTGCGTTTAGCTATTTTCGGAGAATGCTCTTGATCGACGTTACCGTCTTGTCGTAGTCTTCTCGTGTGAGCCTCTTCCTGGCCCTCGAACCCGACCATATCGGACGTCCCCAGAAAGAATCGGTCGTGTACCTCGGGACTAGGTGCCAGTGGAGATGAGGCATGCCGTTTCCCAACAACTCATAATTCATCTTGTCAGGTTTGAATACCAAGGAGAGTGCTCGCGCGACTCTCGACATGTCTTCAAGAAAGCTCCTCCGATCTCTGTCAGAGATCTCATAGAGCTCCTCACTATGCCATTTCAGTGTCAGAAAGGAATAGCCTCTGAAATACTGGTCAGGATTCAGCTTTCCAATTGAGCAGCGTGACTCGAAGAATACAAGATGCTCCGGCTCGCGGAGACTCTTGCACATCCAACAGTCCGGTCTCTGCCTCTTCGACGAGTCTATGTCGGATTTTCTAGACGTAACTACCCGGCCTTCGCTGATTCTGATAAGCCCATATGAAACTCCTGGCCTTCGATGCGCCAAACCTCCTCAAGCGCAGCCTTAGGCATCTTCCTTTCAGGTCTCAGCAACAGCAACGACTTGGCGCGAACCTCCGCCATCAGCGTATCCTTTTCGTCTTCTAGCCAGTCAAGCTTCTGCGGGTCCGAACTAGAAACGAACACGTCCGTGAAAACGTCAACAGGCAGATCGAGGCGTTTCCTCATCTCTTGAAGTCGCCGGATCACTTCTCGAACGAATCCCTCCATAACTAGGTCGGCCGGAATCGTCAGGTCCACGTATACTCGACCCTCGTCGAAGCTTCCAGAAGCATAGTTGTCTGGCATCTCTTCTCTCAGGATCACCATGTCGCCAGCAATGTTGTAGTCCTTGCCCTCGACTCTGAGCGGAAAATGTGTTCCGCTCTTGAAGATCGCGAGAAGCTGACGGGCATCCTGGGTCCGGAGTGCCTCTGCCACTCGATTTGCTTCGGTCCTAAACGCGGGGCCGAGAGTCCTGTAATTTGGCTCCACGATCAGTTTCTTCAGCCGTTCCTCCTCTCCGATGTCTACGAGCCTGAGCTTCTTGGAGTTCGTCTGCTGAAGGATAAGCTCGCGCTGAGCAGTCACGGCTCTTTTTACGACTGTTGTGTCTGAAACCACTAGGACCTCGGCGACCGGTTGTCTGAGTTTCATCTTTTTTGACTGGCGAGCCGAGGCAGCTGCTTCCGTGATGTGCTGCGCGATTCTCATTTCCTCCTCGAGCCGGTTATTGATCCACGTCTTGTTTGGGGTTGGCCAATCTGCCATGTGGACGCTTGCCAGATTCTTCTGGGACGTGGTCGTGAATGATTGCCGATAGATTGTTTCTGTGATGAATGGTATCATCGGAGCAGCGAGCCGTAGCCAACTAGTGAGCGCGTGACTGAGGACAGCATAGGCTGCCAGCTTATCGCGACTATTCTTGTCTAGCCAGAATCGTCTGCGGACGAGGCGAATGTACCAGTGGCTCAGATCCTCTATCACAAACTCTCTAAGAGCGCGGGCGGTAAGGTGAAACTCCATCTTCTCATTGTGCTCAGTTGTTTCCTTCACTAGTCTCTCTGTTCTGGATAGAAGCCACCTGTCTTCAGCGCGATAGGATCGAGCTAACCCTCGGAGTGGCCATTTGCTCGGAGTGAACTTGTCGAGGTTCATGTAGAGTGTTGCGAATGCAAAGACGTTCCAGATTATCTGGAGATCTCGAGCGACTGCTTCGACGGTGCTCCATGAGAAGCGGAAGTCCTCCCAGACAGTCGCTTGGAGCGTGTAGAATCGGAGGGCGTCCCTGCCGAATTTCGCAATCACATCGGCTGGACTTGCAAAGTTTCCCTTGGACTTGCTCATCTTCTCTCCTTCAGGGTCCAGGGTATGCCCATGCATGAGCACTGCCCTGTAGGGTGTTTTGTTGAAGACTAGGACGCTGGAGCCGAGTTGGTTGTAGAACCATCCCCTGGTCTGGTCGTGTGCCTCAATTATCGCGTCAGCAGGCCACCAAGCCTTTAGTTCTCTCGCGTTCGGTGGATATTCCAGTCCGGCCCATGAGGCTACTCCCGAATCTAGCCAGACGTCGAGGACGTCCGGCTCTCTCTTCGCAACGCCTCCGCATTTGCACCGAGTCACTATCTCGTCGACACCGTTTCGGTGAAGGTCGAATTGTCTTGGAGGTTTGATCGCTATCTTCATCAGTTCGGCTCTCGAGGCGATTACTGTTCGTTGACCACATTCTTGGCATGTCCATACCGGCAATGGGACTCCCCAGTAGCGCTGTCGGGAGATTACCCAATCTCGCGCTCCGGCTAGCCAGTCGTGGAATCGCTTGGACCCTGCCCATTCAGGAGTCCAGCGGACCTTCTGATTTTCCTTCAGCATTTTTTCTTTGAACGCTGTGACTTTGATGAACCACTGGTCAGTGGCGCGGAGGATAAGAGGGGTTTTGCACCGCCAGCAGTGTGGATACGAGTGTTCGAAGGTCTCTTCTCGGAAGAGAAACTTCTTTGCCGCCAGGTCCTCGATGATTACTCGGTTGGCGTCTCTAACGGGGAGACCTGCATATTTTCCGGCCTCGGCAGTGAACCGTCCTGCCTGGTCAACTGGTGAGAAAACTGGTAGGCCGTATCGCTGTCCGACTTCAAAGTCTTCTTCTCCATGCCCGGGCGCCATGTGGACGAGTCCGGTGCCTTCTTCCATGCTGACATAGTCTGGGCTTAGGACGATTCGATGGAACTTGCCTCCTGTCTGGGAGCCAGTCTCTTCTAGGAGAGGCGGCTTGTATTGGATCCCTTCCAGAGTCTTGCCGAGAAACTCTTCCACTATGGTATGTTGTTTTTCTCCCAAGACTCGTGTGAGACATTCTTTAGCGATGACGAGTCGCTCGCCATCAACTTCAACTTTGACGTACGTTTTGTCAGGGTGTACCATGACGCCGAGGTTTGCCGGCAGGGTCCATGGAGTGGTCGTCCAGATTAGCAGAAAGTCTCCGGGTTGGTCGACAAGTGGGAGTTTGACATAGATCGAATAGTCTTTGATTGTCCTGTACTCGTCTGTGACTTCATAGCCTGCGAGCGCTGTCTCATCGTGGGGGCACCAGTGGACTACTTTTACTCCTTTGTAGAGGAGGTGTTTCTGCTCAGCTTGTTTGACCGTCCACCAGACCGACTCAACATAGTTGTCGTAGTATGTGATGTAGGGATGATCCCAGTCCATCCAGATTCCTAGATCTTTGAAGACTCGGGTCTGAGCTTCAACGTTTTCAGCCGCGTATCTTTTGCACTCATTGATGAACCGGTCTATTCCGATAAGATTCTCGATGTCTTTCTTTGAGGACAGGTTGAGTTTCTTTTCCACCATGACCTCGACAGGGAGACCGTGACAGTCGAATCCTGGCTGATCGTGTACATTGTAGCCCTTCATTCTCCAGAATCTGATCAGAACATCCTTGAGCGTCTTGTTCCAAGCAGTGCCGACATGCGGAGGATTCGTCACATAGGGCGGCCCGTCGAGAAAGTAGAACTTCGGGCTTTTTACTAGTCGTTTCTTTGTCTTGTCGTAGGCTCTGCTAGTCTTCCACCATCGAAGTATTTCTTCCTCTGAGTCTGTAGGTTTGTAGTCTCGGGCGAGCTTGCCTAACGTTCCCCTGGTCAAGGGTCTTCACGCTCCGAGAGTGGGCTCGTGGAATCGAAGATCTTCTGCCTCGTCAGTTTGGTGGCGATATTGCTCTTAAAAAGCTACGCGGTGTTTCAAACTGCGACCGAGCCGCTAGTAGAGTTTCGGTCTTTGCTTCGCTTGCCGCGGCCTTTGACTGGGCGAAAGAGAACGATTAGCCACCATACAATTGCCTGACCGGCAATGGTCAATGAAGTAAGAACGAGCCCGTTTGTGGCGAAGAGAGGAACAAAGTATGTGAGAATGGAGGCTGTTGGGATACTGGCAGCCCTTCTAGGTACCTGGGAATTCTTGTTGAACACGGTTGGCAGGGTGAATAGTACCAGACCTGCACTGCCTATGGAGATCAAAAGATCTGCGAGTGTCATCCTGGACCAAACACCGAGGTGGCTTGTTGAGGGCTAGAACTACCTTCCTATCTACTGCTGTTTTGTAACCATGCTTTAGCCCATTCAGGAAAGAATCTGGTCCGGAATCAGTCACTTATCGGAATAGGCAGTGGTAACGACCTGCAAATTGGCAGACTTCTCGATGGGAGAGCTCGGGCAGGGGGAGGTTATCTTAGCCGTCTGGGACGAACCTAAGGAGCTTGACACTGACAACGAGTCCGTGATCAGCCTCTACGATGGCATCAAGCGAATACTGGAAAACCAGAACAAGCCGAAGACCAAACCCAAGAAGGAGCAAGGAGGTCTCGTTCCCCGAGATCAAAAGCATGTTCTGAAATGCGGGAAGATCTTGAAAGTGGATGTTGAGCGGAAACTAGTTGTGATAACCGTGACAAAGCTTGATGGCGAACTTCACCAGCTCAGAATTGAGGCCAGCGATGACTAGGGTCTTTCTTGTAGAAGTCATTCAGAGATTCGCGCCGACGACCATAGAGAGCAAGGCGATGAATAGGAGGAGAGCCTGTATACCGGAACCCATAGCTACTCTTCGTTGAAGTCGCGTCATTTCTGGCGACGGTGTTGTGGGACCTGTCTGTCCCGCTGGTGATTGACCCATGAGCTTCATCAGTCCCCGGTTAGCACGCATGACCACTGCTATCCCTATGATGTACGCGGTCAGTCCGAAAATTATTCCGACAAGTATCCATGGCATTCCCGAAGAACTTGGCGCGAGACCTGAACTTGCCTGCGTAATGTATGCGTACAGTATCAAACCCGCAGCTATTGCGATGGTCGCATTCCTGACAAGATATCTCTCGTACCTAGTTCCAATCGCCTTGATCAAATCCGCCCTGCTGGACGGCGCAAGCTTGGCAATTGAAGGCCCTAGGACAGACACGTACAAGACGGACGCGCCCATCCACAGCACTACCGTTCCGATGTGAGCGAAGAGAAGAACGAGGAATATGATGTCGGTCAATGCTACTCAATACATCTTTGGGATAGTATTTGATATTAACCCAAGACCCTGGATCACTCGTGAGGGCTTTCAAGTCTAGTTGTATTCGCTTATCTTTCGCTGAAAGTAGGCTTTCTGGAGAAGACCAGAGGTCTCAATCCAGCCCCGCTTTGGTATTTCCAGTATCGTAGTTGCATAGTTCAACGCAGAATCCATTGTGTCAAATCTTTCGTATCGCGTCTTCAGCAAGGCCCGCAAGCTCTCTCTCACGTTCCAGACGCCTACGGGCATGATGTAACCCGGATGGATTTCTCTCAGCATTATTGCTCCAGCCTGTTTTCCGATAGAGTCAAGATATTCTGAAACTGCAAGTCGTGCCGAATAGTAGCAGCCTCCCGGTTTCGCGTAGGTTTTCCGCCCACGATATCCTTCAAAGTCGCCCAGCATGACTGGACGATATCCTCCAGGTGATGTGTAGTCAATAATGTCAACGTCCTCTGCCATGTTCACGTCTGGAAAGCTCGTGGCGAGCAGCTCACGTTCGAACCACGCTTCTATCCATTCGAACCTCCAGCTCTCAGGGGTTAGGATGCCTACGTACCTGTTGTCAAGATAGTTGTAATTGTAGACCCTATACTCCCCGATCATAGGATGATGTCTCACTCGAGTCATGAGTCTGAGACTGAGATTGCTGTCAACAGCCGTAATACTCCAACGCGTCGGGACAAGCTTTCTCTTCTTGCCTTCTCCAAACATTCCCATACTGAAGGCTCTCTGAATCCGCGTCACCAAAACACTGTCTCTGTACAGCCGGAGAATCGCATCGTCAGCTCTGAGATCACGATCATAGAACGCTTTCTCGATCCGGCTATCGACTGAGGAATTGCCTGTCTCGAACGAGGCAAGTGGCGCGATTGGTCCAAATGGCTGGGAATCCTCACGCATGTCCAGAATCCTCCGTGGAGTCCGAGTCAGAACCAACTCTGTCTCAACTGGCTTAGTCATCATAGCAACCTCCTGTAAGGTGTCAATGACCCTGCTCCCTTTCCGAGCGTCTAGGATGTCGGCCTTACGGTAGCCTCGAAGTAGACTGTACCGATAGTCGACGATCTCGTCGAATCCTTTTCCCATCCACCATTCAGGCGTGTCCAAGATCGTCGTATCACCCGAGATGGGTGGGACCATTGGCCCAACGAAGACTTTCGGATAGCCGAAGCGGCCGACAAAAACCCCAGGGGGGCTAGATCCGACGACATTCTTAGTATCAAACTCGGGATGGTGGGTCTCAAGTGAGGCGGCTTTGACATGTATCGCGCATCGTGGTTCGCCAGATAGGCGCCTGACCCTCCTGCACATTGGACACGTCGCTTCGGGGGTGGAAACCGCCCGTTCCCTTCGCCACCCTGAACTGCCAATTCCGTTGAACATGTTCTTAGACACGGCTTACCACGACCGCACGTGCCCATTCGCAGAAGGGCATCCTGTCGAATAATTCTCTGGCTAGCTCTTAATCTTGAAGTCTGTGATGAAAGGATCGGAATCTCAGTCGGAAGCTTGCCCGGGAAACTTGGTGACGTTCTCTATGTCGGGATCTGAATACGGGAAGCTCTTCTCCTCACGGCGATCCATAACGCAATTGTCATCGCGAAAATGGACATAATGGCGACTTGGGGGAGGTTAGAAAATATGGATTGGACTCCGGTCTTCTGGACAAGGGTGTTTAGCTGAGATCCATTCAAGACGTTTCTTCCTGAACTGTAGAGCCATATTATGAGGAATCCTCCGAGACACATCGCGATGATGCCGATTCGGCCGAGGCTTCTGTTGCTTGGCAGTCTGAGCTGTCCTACTGTAGACATGGTTGGTTCAGAGCCCTGATGCTGTTCCTCTGGCTCGTTGAGCACGTCGAATCCTTCCTCTTGTTGTGAGCCGAATCCTACCTGAGACGCGGCCTGCCTCGTTAGACTGTCCAAAATGTCATCGGGAGTCACTCTTTGTGTACTTTCTGATACGCCTCCCCGTTTGTTCTTGCCAGAGAATCCGAATCTAAGCCGCTTCTTCGGAGAATCGACCGACTGCAGCTTTGTTCTCCCGTATCTCTTAGGGCACTACTCCGATTTGGGAATGGATGTACCATACTCTAGCCCGGTCCAAGACTAGGCGGCCTCGCAAGTCCACGCTATGGACATATGATCGCCGAGGTTACTGGGCGTGAGCCTGAAGAATTATTGAGAAAAATTAGTGTCCCCAGACGATCGTGGAGAACTTTGAGCTATTCTCTCTGATCGTCAGCGTAGTTCACCATGGAACGGTAGATATCTTCAGAGTCTATCCTCGACTCTCGGCGACGCCGACGCCTGATTCCCCGTGCCGGCGGACCCAGTTCAATGGTCTCCAGAACAGGCATGGAGGGCAGATCTGGAGCTTCTTCGTCTAGTTGTGTCATGAAGTCCAGTTGTTTCTTCTCTCGGCGCGTTGTGCTCATCGAGCCCAGAAGAGTAAACGTGCCAATTGCGAAGACTGAAACAGCCACCATGGAGAGAAGGGCATCTGCGACAAAGTTCGACCTGAAGAGGCTGAGAACATAGTCTTGAAGAAACAAGTTGTTCACGTATTCCTGGTACATTCCAATAGTGAATGATAAGATAACGGCCGCCTGTGCTAAAATGATTATCTTGACAACACGTGGAACGTGATTATAGTGTTCAGCGTTCTCCTCTAAAGCCATAACCGAACGAACACCCGAGCCAACGTCCGTAGTCCACTTGGCCGTGTTCAATCTTAAACAGACCGCAACTTGATCGGTCAATACTAGGTACTCGATCACCGAACTCTCGAAGCCAGCCGGCTTCCCTAGAGAATCTTGGTCAGAACAAATGCTAGGATGAAGCCTGCAATAGGGGATAGGATCCAGCTGGATATTATGAGCGAGATGTTCCGGACGTTCAAGACGCGCATTTTTCTTGCAAGTCCAGAGCCTATGATTCCAGACGATACTGTTTCGGTAATCGAGAGTGGGACAGCAAGCTGATTGGCTAATTCCACAGTTGCTGACCCAACTAGCTGCGCATAGAAAGCATTGGGATAACGCAAGCTGAAGATCCCCTCTGTTAATCGTTGCAATGCTCCTTTACCTAGAAGGAATGCGCCAATGATACACCCTACTCCAACAGCAATTGTCGGTGCATTGAATGTCTGGTCATAAGGCACTCCTGCTATCAGCCCTAGCGTATTGACGCCGAGAACGTAGGCTGAAAGAAAAGCGATCGGCAACAACCCTGTCTTCAATACTGTCAGTTTGAGCCAGAGATTTCGAGGGCTCAGTTTATCGTCCAGTTCGATTAACAGGACTCCGAGGGCGGTCGCGATGACTGGGATGAGGAACCAGAAAGCGAAGATTAGAGCCAAGTAGCCCGTTTCGTGCAGAACTCCTAGGGCCGCACTGACGCCTAGAATGCTGCCGGTCAGTGCTTTGGAGAGGGATAGAGGGACTTTGAAGTACTCGCCGCCGAGAAAGACCAGCAGTGATGCGAGCAGGATAGAGAAAGCTCCGATCGAGGTTTTTGTTGGAAGGAAGATTTCCGTTACTTTGAAGAGTTTTGGGCCTTCTATTGCCAGCCCGGCAATGTAGCCCGTAATGGCCAAGATTACGCCGGTGCGCCGCCTAACCATTCCGCTTCCGATAATCGTCCCCGCACAAGCGGAAAGGTTGTTTCCGCTAACAACCATGCCCAGCAGTCCTGCCAATACGAGTGACGCGATGTCGACGACGGATGTCATTCTCTTCTTCTAGGCGCCCAAGGCCTTTGTGATGGCCATGACGATGTCCGAGGCATCCTCGCACAGGTCCAGAATATCATCTGCCTCGATTGTGGTTTCGAGATAGTTGTGAAAAGACGCAAAGTCCAGCTTCTCCCAAGACCCGTAAATCTCGTCCATCATGGAATCTTTGACATCGTCGCCCTGTTCTTCGAGACTTTCGATTTGATGAGCAAGCTCGACGGCTTTGTCCCGATCTGATCCTGCAACGCTCAACAATTTTCTGAACATTCGTAACTGAGCGAGCCCGATCTCGATAAGGCTGATCTGTTCTTTCCGAATGTCGGAGTCGAATTCCTTCGCCTCACGCAAAGGGCGACGCGTTACTCGTCTGATCTGCCGCGAAAGCCCGTGAGCACGGTCCAAGACGCTGTCTACATTGTCGGCCAATCTGCCGAAGTCATAGTCTAGGCTGGCGGTCATCGATCCTCGGCCAAGCATTTCCTCGAACGACTGAGTGATCTTGTCACCCTCCTTCTCCAGCACGTTGATCCTTTCAGTGTAGCGCTCGATGTCCTTGAGACTGTTGCTTGGGCTGGAGAGTATCTTGACCATCAACTGGAGAGCTTCTTCGGCAAGCCCGGCCAAATCTTGAATGCGCATGAAGGCATCCTTCTCTCCTGGAACGAAGAAACCCTTGACACGTCGAAGAAGCTCACTCAGATTCCTTCACTTGCCAAAATGGTTGATTATTTGGATCACGCGATGTGTTCCTGTGTTGTAGAAAAGACTACTGTACCGCATCTGACCATTCGAGAACCCAATGGTCCGAAAATTTCGGCAGACTCTTCAGGGTTGCTAGAGCCTGAGTAGAAGGATTGCGTTCGCGATCAGCAAGTCAATAACTGTCAACGGAATCGACCTTCTCGCGAACCTAGCAAAGGTTAGCCGCTTCCTCTCCTTGTTGAGAATGTTCAACGCGACCAAGTTTGACGCCGTCCCAATCGGTGTCGCCATGCCTCCGACCCCAGTCCCGACAGCCAGCGCCCAAGCTAACGGTGCGACGGGTAAGCCTGATGCTGCGGTCATTGCTGTAAGGACAGGAATGAAGGCGGTGACGAGGGGCATGTTGTCGACTATTTGCGAAATCAAGGCAGTCGTCCATAATACGAGTGTGACTGATAGTGCAAGGTTTCCGCCTGACTGCTGAATGAGCCAGTTGCCGAGGCCGACAAGCAGTCCGGTCTTTGCGAATCCTGCCACGAGGATGAACAGTCCTCCGAAGAAGAAGAAGACTTGCCAGTCTATTCGTCCCAGAACGTCCCGCACCTCGCTCTGCCGTGACGATTCGTAGACTAGTATGATGAAAGAGGGCAATAGTGTTGCTAGAGCTGCTGAGACTCCGAGGAAGGTGTGAACAATGAGGAAGCTTACCGCAAGCCCGAGGCTAATGATGCTGACCTGCAGGAGACCTCTGTCTTTGATAGCGCTCGCCGGAATAGGCAACTGGAGAGGTCGTCTCTCCTTGTGCCTTCTCAGAGCGTCCCGGTGAAGAAAGCTGTGATTTCTAAAGTAAAGGATGGCAGCGTTTGCAGCGAGAATAGTTAGTGCAATAGGTCCGGTGTTAGTGAGGAACTGGTTGAACGAGAGGTTCGGAGTTAATCCGGTTCCGATGATTACATTTGTCGGATCGCCAACCATGGTGGCGATCCCGCCAACGTTTGCGGCCAAGACCTCGGCAATAACGAATGGTACGGGGTCGATTCCAAGCCCGTCGAACACCTCGACGGTCAAAGGAACTATGAACAGTGCAACGGTGACGATGTCGAGTAGAGAGGCCATGCCGGCTGTCAGCAATGGTAGTAGGACGTACATGAGGACCGGATGAACATCTACAGAGCGGGCAAGGTGCAGACCCATCCATTGAAAGAAACCAGCCTCGCGAAGTGACGATGCGATGATGAACATGCCGAGCAGCACGCCGAGGGCGGTCCAGTTTATCGCGGAGAATAATTCTGTCTCGCTTAACACTCCCGTCCCGACCATTAGGGTGGCGCCAAGTACGGCAGCGGACGGTTTGTGAAACTTGTCTGAGAGAATCAGGCCATAGATTCCGAAGAAGACCCCGATCACCAGAACAGTTAGAGATGTCGGAAGCGCCAAATCTTTGGGGCGGGCCGGGTCCAACCGATAAAAAGCCATCCTGATGCGAGGCCCGAGTCCACGAACTCGCTGGGAACAAATGCTCGGATATTCGAAGCATCAACCTCATGCAGGCTAATGCTGAAGTTCTGAGGACGGTCCTTCAGATAATCCAGTATGGCGGGGTCCTAGAAAGCTAGAATCGCTCGACCCAATCGGCTGACCCGAGGATTGGGCCAACATCCCCGGCAGGATGAAGCTTCTTATTTATCGCCTCAAACCCAGAAGGTCAGGAGTCAAATAGTGGAATTCTTCAGACACTGTCCTGGTTGTGGGCGCAGATTCCACATCAAGCTCGAAAGCAAGACGAGAATTGGCGGCGTAGACCGCGAGCCGATTCCTAGATTGGTATATGGTGGCGTTGGGCAGCCTGGAACTTACTGGGAAAGCAAGACGATGACCCCTGTCCTTGTCCATGATGAGAGGCCAGTGATTCTAGACATCGAGCAGTTCCAGTATGTGTACAAGTGCAAACACTGTGGCCACGAATGGGCAGAGAAACACCTCCAAGAACACAGAGAACATTGATTCAATCCGGGATCGAACACTAGCCTTAGAATCTCAACATTCGAATTCTTTAGACGTTTTCGGAAGGTGAACACGAACGGACGATGAGCAAGAGTTCGAGCGTGTAACACACCCGGAAGGCCTGAGAAGCCAAAGTAATTGTAGCTTGGTTGCGAGGAGAGGGGTATGCAGGCTCAGGCCGACCTGACGAGGGCGAACGCGATAGAGTTCAATGTTCGCGACGAACCTTGGATCAAGTACAAGCTAGATGATGGGACGATGCTCTATGGCCGTCTGGTCATTCCGAAGATCTTCAGGGCTGATGAGTATGATTCGAGCGGTCAGCCTATCTACGCTTGGTCGAGCCAAAACTTGTTCACAACAATCTGCCCAAGACCCTTGAGAGGGACCCCCACAAACCCTCCACCGACGAGCATCGACCCGAGCACAGCCAACACAACCTCCGTCGACTTCGAGCGGATTGGCCCCGAGAGATGGAACGTGTACGAGTTGTCAGATGGGACAGTGTTGAGGGCCAAGCTAGAGGTAACGAGCATCCTTCGCACAGACAAGTACGGACCTGACGGCGATCCACTGTACATAGTCAACAACCAGCCTATAACAAGACTCAAAGTACCTGAGAATTTGATCAGAAAACAGAAGATGGTCTCAAGAGATACCAGACCCAAAGGACTCTATGGATAGACCCCCCACTTTTCTTGGATTCCACGACCCTTCAATTTCCCTAGGGCTGTCCAGTCCTTCGGTAGACTATTCAATACAAGAAGACTTCGAATTCATAGCCGATGAGTCTCGTCGGGGGCATTGGTCGGTCTTAAGCGACTACTACGTGGTCTATGTCGAAGTAGCGCTTGACGAGCAGCCTAGTCTTGTCAATCGTGCGGCCATTCTTTCCGATCGCGATGGCCTTGTCGCGCGGGTCGACCTCGACCACGACGATTTTCTTGTCTGGCCTCTCCGTTACACGGATTTCTTTCAAACGAGCAGGCGCGAGGCTGTTCCTGATGAGAGCCTCTGGAGTATCAGCGTACTCGACGACTTCGATCTGACGGCTGGTCATCCGTCGTAATGTGTTGATGTTCTTCCCACCTTTTCCTATCGCCAGGCCCATGTCACCCTGTTTTGCGACAAAGATTATTCTCTCGAGCTTTTCGTCGATGATGCAGTCCTGTGTAGTGGCACCTGTGATGTTTTCGAAGAGTGCCATGTACTTCATTTCCTCGCTTGTCAGTTTGATCTTGGGCTGGAGCATCACTTTTTCTCAGCGACCAGCTTCAGGACTTCTGAGTCTCCGGCTTCACGGACTACGAGCGCGGATACTGGGAATGGTTTCTCGCAGACAGCGCCGAGGTCCAGGCTTGATCCCTGGAACACGTAGACTGGTACTTCGGACTGTCCAGCATTGTGGAGAATATTCTCGCGGTCTGATTCGCGACAGTTTTTGGCGAGTATGATCAGTTTCGCTCTGGCGGAGTTGGTGCTTGATAGAGCGTCCTTGGAGCCGAAGCCGACTTTGCCTGTCTTGACTGCCATCCGTATTTGTTTGTTAATGTCGACCAAGGCCTATTTTTCCGTCCTGCGTGGCATTGACATGGATACTTCGATTAGTCCAGTGCCCATCGGTATCTGTTGTCCGACTATTACGTTCTCCGCTACTCCTCGCAGTGTATCTGTTATGCCTTTAACGGCAGCATCTACAATAGTTGGTATTGTTATCTCGAATGCTGCCTTTGCTAGAGTGCTCGCCTTTTCACCGCTTACTCCGTGTCGTCCTACTTGTAGTACGTCTCCAGATGATGTCATCATGTCTGCCACTAGCATGACGTGTCGTACGTCAACGTCCAGCCCTTGTTCTTCAAGGACGCCTAGCGCTTCCTTTACGATGACGTTGCGTGCTGCTTCGATCCCCAGGACGACTGCGGTCTCATTGATGCTATTGCTTACAGTTCGAGCTGTGTCGACCCCTGGTATCTCGAGGGCGAGTGCTAGGCTTGAGCCTTCAGTTCGGACGATCCATTCGCCCTTCTCTTCGACGACAAGGGCTCTCTTCACTGCCGGTATGCCCTTGATGTGTGCGACGTTGAGCTTGTTTACCAGTCTTCGGAATTGTGGAATCTCAAGTTCCTTGGCCTTTATCTCGACGTTGTAGGATTCGACTTTGACATCCGCATTAGCCAATGTGAGAGCTTCGCGCACTTCTTGGACTGAGACCTCTCTCTCCCTCATTGCTTGAGGGTTCAGCTTGACCTCGACCCGCATGTGCGTCACGTCAGTCTCGAAGCTGCTAGCAATATCGCCCAGTGTCGTGTGTGTCAATAGTGTCGCTACTTCCTGGGCCTTTTCTCTACTTGCTCGATGTTTCGTGTCTAGGAAGACTGTCATGCTTGGGGTTGAAGGAATCTTCCTAGCATCGACTATCTCAATTAGTCTCGGGAGACCCAGTGTCACGTTCTGTTCTCTGACCCCGGCGAAGTGGAAGGTTCGTAGAGTCATCTGTGTGCCAGGTTCGCCTATTGACTGAGCTGATACTATTCCGGCGGCTTCTCCAGGCTCGACGAGGGCGCGTTTGTAGTTCTCGATGGCACCGTCGACCGCTTCATCAACACCAGCCTTGGTCAGTTTGGCGGTCAGAAGTGTTTGTCTCAGCTTGTTCAGAATCAGTGGAGATAGAGTATCTTTGGCCTTGTCGGCCTGCTCCTCGACATATTCTTTGCCTGCAGCGGTTCCTTTCTTCATGGTGAGTCGGACGCGTTCGACCAATCTGTCGATGTTCACGGCCTTGCCGTGGTCGCTTTTGGCGGTGTCGACGCCGTCTTCTCCGTATCTGACCTGGATTATGTTGCCTCGAGAGTCTCGGACTGTAGAGTCATACTCGACTCTCAGATGTTCCAGCGCGTTGATGAGTCTTCGTTGCATGTACCCGCTCTGCTGGGTTCTGACCGCTGTGTCGACGAGCCCCTCTCTACCTCCCATTGCGTGGAAGAAGAACTCGATTGGTTCGAGCCCGTCCCGGTAGCTGTGGTATACGAATCCTCGGGGTGCTGCTCTGACATCTCCAGGTTTGAAGAAGCTGAGCGCCCTACCCCTGTATCCTCTGAGTATTCTCTTGCCTCGGATGGATTGCTGTCCGACATTGGCAGTCATCTGGGCAATGTTTAGCGAGGATCCTCTTGCGCCTGCCCGGGTCATGATGACTCCGCTGTTGTCCATTTGGAAGAATTGGTCAGCGATCTCTCCCGCGAGATCGCGGGCTTTGGATAGTTCGTTCATTATGTAGATCTCGAGTGATTCTTCGAGGGACTGGCCCGGGAGTCGTTCTAGCGTTCTTTTCCGATAGCTGTCGATGTACTCATCGACTTTTTCTTCTTGCTTGGCTATTGCTTTCGAGATCTTTTCTTTGGTTGGAGGCGGTAGTTGTAGCTCGTCCATCGCGTACGTGAATCCGCGGAGGAGCATGAACCTGTCTAGAAGTCTTGTGACTGCGTTCAGGAAGGTTCGGGCTTCTTCTGCTCCGTAGTCTTTGACTATGCGGTGGAACAGGCTCTCGGATTTTTCGGCGCCGATGGATGCTTTGTCGATGACGCCTTGTTCGAGGACTCCGTCCTTTATGACGATGAACGCGTCATAGGGGCAGTCGTGTAGTACTCCTTTGTTGCAGTCCTCGCATTTGTAGTAGCTGGAGAGGTTGGATTTTGATACGAAGTTGAACCCTTTCGGTAGGACTATGCTGAAGATCTGTTTGCCTGTCCATCTCTCTTCAGGCTTTGTGACTGCTGGTTCAGGCATGGGTCCCTCGAAACCAGCCGCTGAGAGTAGTTTCGATGCGTCGTGTCTGTCGAGTGTTGTGGATTTTTGTGTGAGTAGGAATCCTGCTGTTAGCGAGTCGCGTATCGCGCCGATGATTGGACCGCCGTATCGTGGTGAGAGGATCTGGTCCTGAACCTGCATTAGCAAGCGGGCCTCGGTTCGGGCCTCTTCTCCCTGGGGCACGTGTAGGTTCATCTCGTCACCGTCGAAGTCTGCATTGTATGGTGTGCACACGGTCGGGTTGAGCCGGAACGTCTTGTATGGTAAGACCCGGACTCTATGAGCCATTATTGACATTCGGTGTAGGCTTGGCTGTCGGTTAAACAGTACAATGTCCCCGTCGCGGAGGTGTCTCTCCACCACAAAGCCTGGCTGTATCGCCTCGGCAACTACTTTTCTGTCCGTGACGAATTCCAAGCGGACTCGTCGGCCATCAGGTCTGACAATGTACAGTGCGCCGGGATAATTGTCCGGGCCATTGTCGATGAGACGCTTCATCTCCTCAATGTTATGCAATGTAACCTTCTCAGGTATGGTGAGTCTGCTCGCTACGTCTAGTGGTACTCCGACCTCGTTGATGTCCAGGTTGGGATCTGGGGAGACGACTGTTCTTGCGGAGAAGTCTACTCTCTTTCCAGACAGGTTTCCTCTGAATCTTCCCTCCTTCCCTTTCAGTCTCTGGACTAGGGTCTTCAACGCTCTCCCGGATCTGTGTCGTGCGGGAGGCAGGCCCGAGACTTCATTGTCGAAGTAGGTGGTGACGTGGTATTGGAGGAGTTCGTGTAGCTCTTGAATTATGTTGATTGGGACTCCTGATTCGAGGGCTTCTTGGAGCTTCTGGTTGATCCGGATTATGTCAACGAGCTTGTGGGTAAGATCGTCTTCTGATCTGATTCCTGACTCGAGTGTGATACTGGGTCTCACGCTGACTGGGGGTACGGGCATCACTTGCAGGATGGCCCATTCTGGACGGGCTGCTTTGGGATCCAGTCCTAGCAGGATTAGATCGTCGTCGGTAATTCTCTCTAGCCTCTCTCTCACCGTGCTCGGTGTTAGGCGGACCGCTCCTCCCTCAGCAACTATCTCGTGGAAGGTTGTGGGTTTACCATGTTCGATCGGATATTGTTTCTGGCTGCAGTGTGGACATTGCTGAGTTTTTTTCGCGTCTCTTATGATCTCGTCGAGAAATGCGTCGGGGACGGTGTTGAGTCTCTGTTTTAGTTCTGAGTATCGTGCTCTGTACTTTTCGATCTTCTCCTCTGTTAGGAGGATTCTTCCACAGTTTCGGCAAGTGATCGAGAGCAGACGATGAATTAGTTTTGCAAAGCTTACGTGCACGACCGGCTCTGCGAGTTCAATGTGTCCAAAGTGGCCGGGGCAAGCTGAGGCTGTGTTTCCGCATGTCTTGCATTTCTGTCGGGGCTCGAGTGTACCGAGCCTTCCGTCCATGAGTCCTGAGACTATTGGTACGCCGTCTTCGTCGTACGTGTCTGCTGCCTGGATTTCGACTGCCGAGAGTTTGCGGAGTTCTGCTGGTGACAGTAGGCTGAATCGTATGCTCTGTATGACCTTCGCGGCCTCGTCGACCATTGCTAGTGCCATGTCTATGCCCTCTCCTCGAGGTTGAGTCTGGGCGCGATGCCAAGGGCCATCAGCTCTTGTACGAGCAGTTTGAACGCGTATGATATTGCGACCGGGGAAATCTGGGCTTTTTCAGCGTCTATTCTGCAGATGTACTTGTTCTGCTTGATGTCGTGGTAGGCGAGTGTCCCGCACACTTCACAGACATAGGCGATGTACTTGTCGGATTCTTCGAGTAGTCTGTCTCTGAGGAGTGCGCTGGCACCGTGTCCGATCAAACAGTCTCTTTCCATTTCACCGAATCGTAGTCCTCCTCCTCGCGCTCTCCCCTCTGTCGGCTGTCTGGTGAGCATCTGGACCTGGCCTCGGGCTCTCGCGTGCATCTTGTCTGCTACCATGTGGTGTAGCTTCTGGTAGTAGACGACGCCTATGAACAGGTCTGCGGCGAGCTTCTCGCCTGTTATTCCGTTGTAGAGTGTTTCGCGTCCACTGCTTTGGAATCCGAGCTTTGCTAGGATCTCCCCAATCGCCTCGGGGCCGATGTTCTCGAATGCGGTTCCGTCCATTATTTCGCCCATTTGGGACGCGGTTTTTCCGCCTAGGGTCTCTACGAACTGGCCTATGGTCATTCGCGACGGAATTGCGTGGGGGTTGATTATGACGTCTGGGACGACTCCGTCTACGGTGAAGGGCATGTCTTCTTGTGGGACGAGCAGTCCAATTACTCCTTTCTGTCCGTGGCGTGATGCGAACTTGTCGCCGAGTTCTGGCACTCTAAGGTCTCTTACTTTGACCTTCACCAGTTTGCTTCCTTCAATAGACTCGGTCACGAATACTTGGTCTATGATGCCCTGTTCTGAGGGGCGCATTGTGACTGATGAGTCTCTCTTTGTAGGTCCCTTTACCTCGAACTCTCGGTATTCTTCTAGGAATCTGGGCGGACTTGTTCTTCCCACGAGTACGGTGTTCCCCATAGTCTCCGCTTCGGGGGAGATCATTCCGTCTTCTTCGAGCATGCGATAGTACCGGTCGCCTCTATACCCGCGTATTCCTGCCTCTGGGATCTCGAACTTGTCGCGTAGGCCTCCTAGATACTGTCGGCTTTCAGCCTCGTAGATCCGGTAGAAGGTTGACCTGAATAGTCCGCGATCTACTGATGATTTGTTGATGATAATGGCATCTTCCATATTGTATCCTTGGAAGGACAGGATGGCTACGACGACGTTCTGTCCCGAGGGACGTTCCAGATAGTTGAAGATCTCCATCGGTTTTGTTTGAACGATAGGGGTTTGGGGATAGTGTAGAAGATGGGACCGTGAGTCTACCCGGGTAAAGAAGTTTGTAGAGAATACTCCGAGGGCTTGTTTTGCCATTGCCGATTCATACGCGTTGCGAGGGGACTGGTTGTGTTCTGGGAACGGTATGAGGCTGGCTGCTATGCCTAGCATAAGGTATGGGGCGATTTCTAAGTGGGTGTGATCTTTCCGCAACTCATGCTCGTACATGGCAACGAGCGCATCTTCCTCTTCGTCAGCGTCAAGCATCTCCACTATTCCATTCCGGATCAGATCTTGCCATCCTAGTCGGCCGTCGTCTACGGAGGCAAGGTGTTCTTCCGTGAGCCTTGGTCTGCCTGCGTCTACGACAATGAGTGGGCGTCGGACTCTGCCTGAGTCGCAGTTGATGTAGAGTTCTCTTCTTCCGCCCTCGACCTCGGGCGGGTGGAAGGCGATGTTCATCTCGGAGCTTATCTTTCCCTGTCGTCTGTATTCTCGAAGTTCTTGGGCGAGTGCTACCGGATCCTTTGAGTATCCCGCGATAATTCCGTCGACGACGACTTTTCCTCCGGTCATTCGGAGTTTCTTGTCGGCTTCTTCGATTGGTATGACTCCCATTCGGTGGAGCTTGTCGACTATTTCCTTGGGATCGATTCCGACTGAGATGCTGCTTGAGAGGGCGAGGTTCTTGACTAGTCCGCAGTTGGAGCCTTCTGGGGTTTCGTCAGGGCAGAGTCTTCCGTAGTGCGTCGGGTGAAGGTCTCTGGCTTCTAGGTTCGGCTGGCTTCTGCTGAGTGGTGATTGGAGCCGTCGGAGGTGGCTGAGGGTGCTGACGAAGTTGGTTCTGTCTAGTAGTTGTGTTACGCCGATTCTTCCTCTGACCCAGTTACCTGTGGCGATGGCGTGCTGGACTCGTTCGGTGATTATTCCGGGTCTTATCGCGTTAGCGATGGAGAACTCGATGTGTCGTCTGATCGTTATTCTTTCGAGTTGGTACTTGAGGTCGCGGGTTAGGTTTCGGAACGAGATTCTGAAGAGCTCGGCGAGTAGTGCTCCTGCGAGTTTCAGTCGTTTGTTGGCGTAGTGGTCCTTGTCGTCGGGAGTCTTTCTTCCAAGTTTCAGCTCAATAATTCGGGTAGCGATTTCTGTTAGGAAGAGGCCTTTTTCTCGCCTATCCGCAGGTACTCGTCCCATGTGTGGAAGAAAGTTTCTGTCCAGGACGGATTCTGCCTTTCTGAGTCGGTACTCGTCCACCTGTCCTGGGGCGAGCCTGTTTCCCAGGTATAGTAGGGCGTCCCTCTGGTTTGTTGCTTCTAGTGACTTTTCGAATGATCCTTCCAGCTCGTTTTGTATTGTTGGGTCGAGGCTGACGAGCTCGGCGACTTTTGCGTCTTCTTCGAAGCCGAGCGCTCTCATCATGATCATTAATGGTATATCGCTGGGTATCCCGGGCATTGTGACGTAGATGCCTGCATCGCTCTTGAGTGCGACTTCTATGCGGGCTCTGAATCCGACTGTTGTTGAGAATATCTTTGCTTTGTAGGTTGGATTCACTCCTGTGTGTTCTGTGTCAACTAGAATCCTGTTGGCCGCCAAGTCTTCGAGTGCGACTATGACTCGTTCTGATCCGTTAACTATGAAGTATCCTCCGGGGTCGAGGGGGTCTTCTCCGACTCCTATGAGATCGTCAGCTGAGAGTTTGGAGAGTAGGCAGATTCTGGATTTTAGCATGACCGGTAGGTCTCCGATATAGACCATTTCGGGTTGTCCTTCGCGTTCCCCGATAACTGGGATCATTTCCATGTGCAGTGGGGCGGCGTAGGTGAGGTTGCGGATTCTTGCCTCGGCGGGGTAGATTGAGCGTTCTGTCCCGTCTACTTCTATTACTCTCGGCGCTCCTATCTCGATCTTTCCCAGTTTGATTCTTAGCGGGTAGTCTCCTATTTCGATGGGCAGGTCTCCTACTTCGTCCACGATGGCTTGTAGGCCTCGTTCGACGAACTCGTTGTACGAGTCGATGTGCTGTCGAACTAGGCCACTGTCATGGATGAACTCCTTCGTGAGGTTCCAGAGCTGGTTTGTGGTTACTGCCATTCTTCCAATTCCCAAAATATTTTTTTCAAAAATCTTCTACAACGTACCGGTAGAAATCAGACTCGCCCGCTGTCGCACTCCTCCGGATGACCTTTACAATGTCGCCGGGTTTTGCTCCGATAGCTCTCACTGCAGGATCCGTGGATTTGATGTATGGTATCTGGAAGGGTTTGATATGATATAGTTCAAGGACTTTTTTCGATTCAGCGGCCGTTAGAAGGACGTGCTTTGGCACTAGGTCATGTTTGAATACGTCGTAAGAGGGTTCCTTCTCTTTGCTCTGCTTCTTGACCAAGTACTTGATGCTACCTCAGGGCACGGAGGACCGGGGTCCGACCTACCAGGCTGAGCCGGTGAAACTAATCGGCCGTTTAATAAACCTAACACCGATTAGCTATGAGTTAAACCCTGTTCTCTAGATGATGTATTATCAGGATAGACGATGATTTACCAGAGAGACCTTCAATTTCGCCAAACTGAAACGGTCCAGAGAATTTTCTTGGTCCAAGTCCCTGCCGAGAACCTAGCGGTCTAATTCCTGACTGGCAAACATGATGACCGAGAAGCTCTTGAACTGAGAGAACTCGCCCAGAACAAGCCCAAATCAGTAATCTGGGAGGGGTGTTCGATAATGCCGCTTCATCACGGTCAGATGCTCCAATAAGGCATGTTCGCAAAAACGATTATTCGCCCATCTGCCCCCCAGAACCGATATTCTCGCCCAGAAATGTTCCGGAGATCAGATCGAGCGCTCCACATCTTGAAAACAAAATAATTCCCGCGACACAAAACCCGGGTTTGGAATTACGAAACCGGTTGGAAAAATGGCTCACAATACAAGCGCTAGCTAGGAATAGTACCGTTCAATTCGAAATCGTCCTCTCGACGGACGCATCCGAAGAACAGGCTGAATGCTCGAACTAGATTCTCACCAGAAGCCGAGAAACGTAATACGTTAATTAGAACATTCAGGCTGACCCCAAGTAGGATGCCGGGATCGCCTAGCCAGGTATGGCGTCGGATTGCTAAACCCGAGGCTCAGGGTGCAGAGATCCGATGGGCCTTAGGCCCTCGTGGGTTCAAATCCCACTCCCGGCGCCATGAAACAGCCAACTCATGAATCGCAATCGAAACCAATTAACCGATCCCAACTCAACCGAATATCGTCAGAGACTACAAACTCAACAATAGAGCGAGACAGAATAACGAATAAGAATTGCTCGGCGAACAGCTAATAGACTGCGACGAGACATTAGCATAGACAAGCATGGCAGTAAACTCTGAGGAGAGGCCTGTCTTGTTGAGCCTTGACGGTCGCGGGTTTTATGTTGTTCATTACACAGCGATACCTGAGAGCGACCTCACCCGGATCAGATTTGACCTGGCTGATCCAAACACTGGCGAGGGTGGCTCCGCGGAAGCCGTAGTAGATCCCCGTCTAGTGGAGGCTTTGAACGCGCACAATCGTGAACGAGAAAAGGGCCGCGCTTTGCTGATCTGGATCGATACTCAAAAGAATGAGGTGAGCTGGCAGCTCAGAAAGTTTGAGAAGCTCCAGCCGGACCTATCTTAAATATCGGAATCCAGTGAGTCTCTCCCGAGAGGAGAAGCTCTTCCTCAACTGTCCGCGATGTGGAGGTACAGTGTCCGGTCCCCCCGAGAGAGAATGGAATTTCCAGAGCTACCACGTTTCCCGGTTCCGTTGCGATAAAGGCGACAAGTTCAACCTCTACAAGGGAACAAGCAAAATTTTCACCATACCAAGGATGCCTGTTGTCCGCAATACATGCGCTGGATGCGGCACTCAGAACCCTGACTATGCAGTCTTCTGCAAGAACTGTGGAACGAAGCTCTAGGCCTAACCTTCGCTCGAGCCTTCCCCCGGATTATATGTTGGAGAAGTGCTCATTAGAAATGCCCACTTCAGAAACAGCGACCGCGGTATCTAAACCACAAGAATAATAATGACGACGCCGCCGGGCCTCGCAATCTCACCTGCGGTGAGGGACCTGAGGATAGCGTTACCATATGACTGTTGATATAGAAGGCATACTCACAGGAATAAGAGGAGGACTCAGCCGTGAGAACATTTCCTCTCGCTTCAGAGCAATCAGAAAGGCACTTGGCGGAGTCCAGAGATCCACTGTCCTCCACTATTCCGTCCTAAGCCTCACACTCGCACTGGCGGCAATCATCCGTCTACTCCCTCTTAGGTGGGGAGCCTACATCAGTGAGTTTGATCCCTACTTCAACTTCAATGACATGCGGCAAATAACCGCAAATGGATGGCAGAGCTGGTACGCGTATACTGATTTCAAAGCATGGTTTCCGTTCGGAAGGGCTCCCGTAACCACCAGCTATCCTGGGACAAGCTTTACGGGCACTCTGTTCTACCAGTTCCTTATTTCCATCGGAATCAACGTAAGTCTCTATGATGCGGCTGTCTACGCTCCAGTGGTCCTCGGAATCTTTGGCGTGCTTGTCATCTACTTCTTCGCCCGAGATATTTGGGGAAAGAGCGCTGGACTTTTGGCGGCGCTCTTCTCAGCCTTTAGTTCCAGTTTGATTAGCCGAACAGACCTGGGATTCTTCCGTAACGAGGCCGTTGGCATTCCTACTATGGTCATGGCGTTTCTATTCTTCATCAGAGCGGTTGATCAGAACAGGTCCCTCAAGGCCACGGTCATCTACAGCATGCTATCTAGCGTGAGTCTCATCTACATGACGTTCGCTTGGGGCAGCTTCCGATACGCGGCGGAGGTGCTTGGACTATTCACGCTCGCCATGGTCGCGCTCAAACGTTATTCTCCACGCCTCACGCTTGCGTACGGCGTAACGATGGGGTTCTTCATGTACACCGGAACCGAACTCCCGCTACTAGGGCACACGTACCTTACTGAGAGCACGACGATCGCGCTGCTCGGCGTGATGGGCGTACTTGCAATCATGGAACTCACTCGGCTAGCCCCTACTGCGAGAGGCCGATTGACAGTAGTCAGTCTCACAGTTGTGGGAGTAGTGGCAATCGCGGTTCTCGGCATCGTTACTGGACTTATTGGGGTTGGACTGCGCGGAAAATTCCTTGCGACACTAGACCCGTTCGTCCGCAACAACATTCCACTCGTGGCATCGGTCGCAGAGAATAGACCGTCGACTTGGGCGAGTCTTTACCTTGAGATCGGCAGTGTCATTCTTCTCGCAGTCTTCGGGTTCTTCTTCGCATTCCAGCGCTTGCGAGATAGCGATATTCTTCTTATCATATTTGGAGTTACCGGATTCTATTTCGCCGCCAGTCTGGTTAGGCTCACGCTCATCCTTGCGCCAGCAATAGCTACTTTGGCCGCTATCACAGTAGTAGAGCTAGGAAAGCCTGCAATGGACATCATTCAACAGACTGTGATATTTCCGAGGAGAAAACTACGGTTCACTCCAAGAGTCAGCAGAGAGTTCAGCCTAGGAATCCTTCTCATCATCTTGATACTCGTGGTACCCACTTTCATTAACTCCGTACAGTCAGCGTACACCCCAACTACCATCGCCTCAGCCAGCCTTCCCGTGCGCGGAGCGTACCCCGATTGGATCCAAGCGCTGGCATGGATGAACAACAATCTGCCTTCCACAAGCGTGGTCTTCGCATGGTGGGACTATGGGTACTGGATATCAGTAAACACCGGGCTACATACTCTAGCAGACAACGGAACGGGAAATTTGACTCAGATACAGATCATCGCAACCGGCCTGATGCTTAACGAATCCATGGCTGCAAATCTACTCCTCCAATACGGCGTAACACATGTTGCAGTCTTCGTGAGCTACAATTACCAAAGTAGCGGCTCCGGTCTCTGCTCATCGCAAGCGGGCAACCCCCCGGTTTGCGGCTACGGTGACGACAGCAAGTGGTACTGGATGGTACGCATAGGCAACGGTACAATCATAAACACGCCGCTGGGCCAAGCCACAGTGACCTACAAGCAGGTTGTCACCTCAACGACCACAGGCGCGTCGGTCTATTACAGATACCTCACCATCGGAGGTAAGACCGATAATGGAACAGTCATAACCGACAACTACCCGTCAGGTTCTAGTCAGGCGGCAGCTATACCTTTGAGCAACACGCTTCTAGGACTGCTACTGCGCAATAGTTATCCAACTGGACTGAGTCCATCGCTCAAAAACGGGGACGGCTCAGATAGAGGCGACGCCCAACCCTTCTTCTTCACCAAAGTCTACGAATCCTCAAATGATTATGTCCTCATCTATCAGGTCAACTATCCACAGACTCCGGTCCTAACAACAACGCTGAGCAACCCGTACATCTCCAGTAGCGCCCTATCAAAAGGCACCAATATTACAGGTACACTGGTCTATCCGAATGGATCGCCAGTCTCAACGAATGTCCCGGTTACGCTCCAATACTGCCTCCCAGGAATCACGGGTGCTAGCAGGAGTTGCTCCGGTTGGAACACTATTGGACAAGCGTACCTAAACGGCACTTCGCCAGGCTCCTTCGGCAGCTGCTCATGGAGCAGTTCATGCACGTGGAGCAGCTCGTCCCCCGTTCAGCTTCCCGCCGCAAGGCAGATTGTTCTGCGTGGATGGTGGAACGGTCAACCTTCGCTGGACTTGAACATGGCACTCAGTGGCAATCAGACTCTTATCGAGCACTCGTAGCCTCAGAGCCTTTCATTCGATAACGCGCGTATTTGTCCGCTGGAGAGAACCTTGGAGGATGTGGAATTCCAGTAGGCGTGGCGCAGACCGGGCACTGGGATTTTAGAGTGTATCGGGAACATTTGGAGCACCTTCGCATTAGCCATTTCATCCGATCTTCCTACCTTCTCCACCAGCCTTTCTAATGGACTCTAGAATATCCTCCATGACAAGATTCAGCGTCTTCTCCGCAGCTTCAAAACTCCCGGCCTCTACTTCTACCCGATACTTTGGCGCCCCGATAGTATAGATCTTGACCTCGCTTCCCCGCGGACGGCGAAGTTTCTTCGCGCTTGTCAGAGTCTGTCGGATTATCGAAACACCGCTTGGCTTGTGGCAACTCACTGAGACTGTTCCCCGTACCTTGGATTTCTCGAGTCGAATCTTACTCTTGGACACTTCGGCAATAGCGAGGGCCCAGTCTTCCGACAAACCTGCCTTCACGAGAGCTTCCGGGCCTTGATCGACTGCTTCTTCCAATGGATCGTAGAGACTGCCAAACTTTTCCAGAATGGTGTTCTTGACAGCATCAGAGTCCTCTTCAGGGCGTTGCATTTTTTCCGCAGCGCTCTTCAATATTGCCTCTGCTTTCCTCTCCTTCTTCCACTCAAGCATCTTCTCGGATTTTTCCCTCCCTGTTACTCGTCGGAGAGAGAGATCTATCTGATTCCGTTGCGGGTTGACCCTCAAAACCTTCAGAACAAGCTTCTGGCCCTCCCGAGCATGGTCGCGGATGTTCCGTACCCATGTCGTTGAAATCTCAGAGATGTGGACTAGCCCCTCAGTACCAGAGTATTCGTCAAGCTTGACGTAGGCCCCGTAGTCCTCGACCCTGGTCACTGTAGCTACTACGAGGTCTCCGACTTCGGGAAAACTCGATTGTGAGGTTTGGGCGGACATGATCGAAAACTGTGACTCTTACTAGCTCAGTGACTGCAATACTTCTGCACGGATCATTGCCTTGCCGCCGGTCGGTTGGGCAAGTAGCTCGTCACATACCGTGCATTTGACGTAGCTGCTCGTTCTCTCAAAAACAATCTGTTCGTTTGCACACTTCAAGCATTTGACTCGGAGGAATACGCTACGAGGTTTTGGAATAAGCTCCCACCTCATCTATGCCCCAACCTCCAGTTTTCTCAGTCTAATGCCCAAGCGCATCACCGTGTAATTGCAAGTCCGACATTTCAGTCTCAACAAGGATTTTTTGGTTGTCTTGGCCGTTCGTTTGAGTTCGGGAAACTTTTGGCCTCCATATCCATGCTTGCGCCTATCCTGGCGACGCGAACCCCACGCCATAGTCCGCGCTTTCCCGGCCTTGTAGACTGTTACGGCATGTTCAGTATGATGTCCACACTTTGGACAGTACGTGTTAACCTCTTTTGGAAACTTCAGCCCGATCGCACCAGCGAAAGACCCGATCGATAGTCATCCGCCATTTATTCATTATCTTGATCAAACGCTCTTACCTCAATGGCAGCTCCTTGTTTAACGAGACTTTCTGCGTTTCCCGAAGGGAGATTGGCAAGATCTTCCTTTTGGAACGGTCCGTGTGCCTTGAGGTCGACGCCTATGATAGATGGAAAGTCCCTTGCAAACCGTACTAGAATAAGCTCTCTACCCTTTGACTTTGAGACTGATGGCTCTCGACCCTGCGTAATATCCTGTTTCGCCTTTTCGTTGTCTCGAAAGATTCCAGAGAACGCCTCATATGCACGTTTCTCAGAATATTCCAAAGTATTGGGTTGTACAAGATTTGTCTGTGTCCACAGCTTATACGATCGTCGGTCCAAGAGATTTGCCAACATCTGCTCCAGCCTATTCATTTCTTCCTCCAGAACGATTGCCTTGAGCGACTTCGCGTCGACGTTTCGTAATGCTTCTCTTAACCTCCTAACGTAAGTGGAGACGTCCTTGTAGAAGCCCTGCCTCAAGGGTTGAAGGTCAGAGTTATGGAGTTCTCGTTTCCAAGCTTGCAGTAGTTCGTCGTACGCGGTTGACGTCTAGCTCCCATCCATTCCTGTTTTCATGACCGTTCGGCCCCTCGTAGCGCGCACAAGTCTTCCGCTTAGCGGGTTGGTTCGGCTCTACGTTTGCACAGGAGCAACATCGCGGCGTAAGAGGGAAGTTCTACTTCCATCTCATGATAGGGTCCGAAAGCCTGTTTGCCGAGTTCAAATCGGGGCGCGTCTGCGACTCTAACTTTCATGGTTCCATCAAACGCGAGAGATTCGCGGAAGGGATCGAAGTCGTCAAGTCTCTCCTTTTGAACCTTCATTGCCATTAAGCCTGTGTGGCCGTTGAGAGTCCCCGGCAGTCTGATCAGTCTGTGCGTGTCGGTGGTCACGACGCTGTCGATTTTGGCGCATTTTTTCTCGACCGCTTTCGAGGATACAGTCTTCCAGGTAGAGAGACCGATCCCTTTCATGGAACTCCAGAATGGTCTTCTGAAGAAAGTGTCTCTATCTTCAGCCATTAGCGCCTTGTTCTGTGATGCGGATAGACCGAGTTGTTCCGCTTCTGGTCCGAGGACATCATAGATTCCGGCTACCATTCTTCCACGCCAACCGGGTTGGCCCAGCTGTGGACCCTCAATGATTGTTGCTCCACCCGAGTTGAGCTCTTCGAGCTCGTGGAGCTCTGGTTCGAGCCCTTGACCGAGCACATAGTTTGCAATTTCTCTACGCCCGTCTTCGTCGAGGAGTCCAAGCTGGCTCGAATAGACGTGGACATGGTATCCCCTGTGTCCGGAGAAGAAGACTTGCGTCTCTGAGGGATCTACGCCGAGGTCGGCGTAGAGGATCTCGAGAAGTTTGGCCGTTTCCTCTTTTGCTTGTTGGAGGCATCGATTGCATAGCCATGTTCGTTCTTCCAATCGATCATTCTTGCATTTCGGACAAGTCTTGGGGGCAGTACCTTTTCCAAAGGTCTCGCACGCTTTGCATCTCCAAGTGTCGTGCTCTTGCTTGCATGGAGTGTCGAGATGGTCGGCGTCTATGTCGAATACCAGATCGGCTCTCTTCCAACCTTTTTCGTCCATCGGTGCAGTCGGTTCCTGGTAATACGCAGTTGAGAAGTATACGTGAGCTGGCGCGAGGTCTCGGATCGCGGTGAGAAGGAGGCTTCGATCTTTGAAGGATCTGTGTCGAACCATGAATTTTTCTTTGAAGAGAAGGAAGCCGTATTCTCTCTCTGCTGAGCTGGGAGGAGCGTAGAAGCTATCGCTATGCGTTAGGTAGTATTGCTGGAATCTTTGTTGAACTAGTTGTTCAGTTGGGTTCACGTTTCGGACCCTTGTTTGTGAGGACTCGCGCCTTGGCCTTATAGTAGGACAGGGGGTTCCGTATGGTGGTGCAGATATCGTCAGGCTTGTAGCAGACCCCGTGAGTCTTGAGTGTCGTACACATCGGACAGGTGTATTTTGTGTGGCCTCCTCTCCTTCCTCCGATGTGTTCGACCTGGTATCGAGTCATCCTCTCCGAAAAGTCGGTTGCGGGCTTGAACATCTTCACGATCTCATCCTCGCCTGTTCCGATGTTGAGAAGGAAAGTGGCTAGTGTGAACCTACCCATGTGCTGGACGTTTTTGCCCTCGTTCAAGCTCTCGACTAAGTGTCTGACGCAAGGCGGCATCGCTTCTGGCAGGGGAACTTTGGGGAGTTCGTATTTCGATGGGACTCCCAGCCATTTGATAACTAGCCCTCTAGCTCGCTCGACTCGAGCTCCCAAGTCTCGGGGGACATCGGCCGGGGGTCTGCTTGATCTGTCTAGTATCCGCATCCTTACTTCTTCCTCCATCAGACGAGCAGCCTCCTCTCGAGTGACGAATACGAAACCGTGGTCGAGGACACGATTTGGAAGACTCCACCGTGGTTCTCTGAGATGCACCGAACTGTGAAGATAGTCAGTAATGTAGACAGCGAAGTCGTAGAACTTCCGTACGAGCCTCCTATCGATCCTGTTGATTCTCCATCCAAACGTGCTCGACGCTATGTGTTGGATCTTCTCAGAACCCTCTTGCCTCAGAAGATCATATGCTCTCTTTGATTCTCCGAGGGCGAATCTTCGCCGTGCTCTCTCTTCGCCTATCAGACCGAGAATCAGGTTCGATACCGGAAACGAGAGAATCTCGGCGCTTTCATTGGTAATGTCACTTGAGACTCGACCCTTGGAAAGGGCCTCTTCTAGCCTCTTCTCGGCTCGCTCAAGGACCGGACTGAATTCCGGGCTAGAAATATCTTCGATGGAAAATCCCAGTTCTCGCACGTAGTCGGTTGCTTCAGCGAGAAAGGGGTACTTGGCTAGGTCAGCCCTTGTTAGCATGCCATCGTCTTATTCTTGCTCTATTCTCGGCGCTAGATAGTACAGGAGCCGTCCTTGATGAGGCATTTCAAACTCGACCTTGATAGGCATGTTAGTTGAGAATTCCAAGCTCGCCACCTCGCTCGCTCCTGAACCTGCTCGTATTATCTCGCCGAAATAGTTCAGATTGTACGTAGCCCTCGCGGGTGTCGGGTCAGTTACAGGCTGCCCAGTCTTCGGATCGACTTCCCGCCTCAGGTCGAGCTCGAGAATAGCATCGCTTCCTTTGTCCAATTCGATAATGGCGCTGCTCAGTTCACCCGTAGCTCTGACTGTCAACTTTTCAGAACTGACTTCGAGTTTGACGTTGTCGCTGATGGATTGCGCATCGTCGATAATGTCTCGTAAGCTGACTGCAGTGATTTTTACTCGGGCGTTGAATGGAACTTTTGGGGTTGGGACTTCTTCTGTGGAGGGCTCTAGTGTTGGGGTGATGAATTTTCGAATGATCTTATTTCTCAGGGTAATATTGAGTTTCTTGTTCGCGTCATCGTATACTATCTCTACGGATTCGTTGCTTTTGGTTCTTTTGAGAAGCTTGAGAAGATTGGAGACGCTGAGTCTGAGCTTTGTTGGGCTGCTACACTCGTAGCTGTCGAAGGCCGTCTTAGGCCATTCGAAGTCTACCATTGCAATGTGGGAGGGGTCCATGGAACGGAGCTTGATGCCTTCTGGTGTTGCGTTGAAGTCCGCTTCCTCGATTAGGCTTGAGATTGCGCCGATGAGGTTGCGGAATAGTCGTGCGTCATTCATGGTTGCTTTGAACAATGGGGCTGTAACCTTTCCTTCTTTCTTGCTGGTCGTTTCTGCTAATGAGCTTTCCAACATTGTTCTAACTATTCTCTCTCCAGGTTGCTCCGCAGTTGGTGCATCGGAAGAACTGCGTGGACGACTCGTCGCCGCCCCTGGTCTGAACGAGCCAATAAAAGGCTTCGTGATTGTTGCACTTAGGACACTCGGCTTTCGTCTTGGGTAGGGTCCGGATCTTCTGTTCTTCTTTGCCTAGAACGATGATGTTCTCCCTCTCATGGGAGAGTCGGCTGATCACCTTGTCAGCCCGGTTACTCGTGTAGCCGCATTTTGCGCAGGCCATGAAGACTCTCTTCTCCATCTTGGATGGGAGCAAAGTAGACCCGCACTTTGGACAAAATTGCAAAACGAACTCGCAAAACAGCGATCGGTCTCGCGCGAATTTATCTCTTATCTTGATGATTCCTTCCAAAAACACGCAGTTTTCCCAGAATATGGGCGATCCGGACTGGTTCTGGCAGACCGCCAGTTGACTGGGTAAGTCCGGGAATATTTCTCAGTGTCGAGGGATCGAGTCCCTGAGCATGATGTCGATGATGGCTTGACCTTCCGCTTATTGCGCCACGTGCCTTGTTATTCTCGACATATGGGACAGTGATTAGGGGCAACCGGGTAGTACGTCGGATTTCCGAGGGATCCAAGCGGCGATCTGGGTCGTGAAGCATTATTATTTTCAGCTCTGGGAAATATTTCGATTCTGAGATTTCTCGTCCTAACTGACCTGAGCTATCGTTCTTGGAGAACGCAAGAACGCCATCAAGGTAGAGTCCTCCTCGAACTACCGCCCCGATAACGATCCTGCCGCTGCACGCGTCCAGGCCTAGTATTCTGATTTCTTTTTTCGAATTTGTTAGGGACTTCATTTCTCGAGTCGCGCTAGTGCAAGCTCCGCGAGCCTAGCAAAACTTTGGGAAGGTGTGATGTTTTCTGCTTTCAAGCATGATACAATCTCGTCCAGGGTCATGAGCTTATGAAGCCAGACATAGCCCAGTAGAGCTTCGACACTGTTCGCGACATCGCCCCGTCCAACTCTCCGCGGCAAATGTTTTCTCAGTCCTGCCTTGATGGCTGCTTCAGCGAGTGTCTTGTCTGCGACCTTGGTGCCTATCGGGTGTCTGGTCGTCTCGGTTAGGGTCAATGAGTAGGCGAAATTCAACAAGGCATCGCCAAACTGCGCCAGTCCTGTGTCAGTCAAAATCTTGGAAAGACTTTGACTTTGTTCCATGATCAATGTCTGTAGATGTTTGCAGTTCAGCTATTTGGCGACAACGCTCGGTAGGTGATCCAGCGAAGGGACTATGTAATCGGCGCCTGCTCTTTCAAGCTCTTCCCGCGAGAAGAAACCTTGTGGCAGACCGATGGTTCTTGTTCCTGCTCTCTTTCCGCCGATCATGTCAACCGGTTCGTCGCCTATGACGAAGCATTCAGCAGCTCGGACCTTGAGTTGGCCCATAGCTGAAACGAATGGTCGTGGTGACGGCTTGAATTCTGGCTCATCGTCTGGAGTTATTACTGAGTTGAAATATTGCTGCAGCTTCCATTTGTCCAGCCTTCGCGTGATTCGCTGTTTTCTTACGAAAGTGACCATTCCCAAGCGAAACCCTGATCTGACGAAGTCCTTCAGCAGTTTGAGAGTGCTCTCTTCGGGTCCTGTCTTATCCATCCGTGCGTCGAGCTTTTCGAAGAAAGCGGACCTTACATCATCATCCTGGAAGACGTTGTGGTCTCTGGCCAATTCGGTGGCCACATTGCTTATCCTGAGTGTTCCGCTTACCCCGCCATCTTTCCTAATTATTGAACGCGCTTTCTCCAAAGCGTCATGAGGATTGATGGGTATCTGAAAATCTCCTAGGGTTTCCGCTATTATTGATATCCAGATTCTCCAGTCCCCATATAGCGTGCCATCAAAGTCAAAGAGGAGTCCTTTGGCCAGCGCGGGCCCGGCTAACCCTCGTTCTTTATGGCTGACGAGAATTTCTCAACAAACTCTTCTATGTCGGCCCGGATTTTCTTAGACGCTCGGTCAAGCGCCTTGTCGGCTAGCGCTTCTCCTTTCATCCGGACCGTGATGATGGATTGTCTGAAGAGTGGATGAGGCTGGTCGTATCCTGCCCAGTCGACGGCCTTGTCCTCGAGGAGTGTTTCCTGCATTAGGTTTCCGAAGCTATGGCCTTCGCCCTCGATCTCCACCTTCAAGAGACCTCTCGATCTTTTTAGGACGTTGATTTTCAACTTGGAACGGTATTCTCCGTTTGGAATTCTTCTGCTAGTCGTCGTCTTTCAACGTTTCTGCAAACGCTGCAGCGAAGTATGTGTCCAGAGAGGACTAGTTCTCCGCCACACCGGGAGCAGTATGCCTTGGTGACTCCTAGGTCTCTACCGACAGTCGTCAGTTTGGGTATGCGCTGGCTGGTGTCGATTACCTTCGCTCGAATAATGTCATTGGGCTTGCAAACGTCGCCCATTACGCGTTCGAACCGCGGGCTCGAATTGCTAATATGAAGCATGCCGGTGAATGGCAGCGGCATTTTCTTGCCGTCCACTACTATGATGTTGATAATGGCCATTTTCTCCTGTATCTTCTCGACCACTCCGATGATTGACGAGCCTTCCTCGGGCACTACGACGGGACCTGTTATGGGCTTAACAGTTACAATATGTCTCTTTGGGTCAAGGGCGGCCTTTCCGGTCTGCGAAGAGTAGACTATTCCGTCAACTTCGACTGTTCCTCGTCCCGGGTCGAATTCTTCGACTACGCCCAGTTTCTCGCCGGGGACTACGAAGGTTCCGTCTAGCTTCTTGATCATATTTTCTGTCCACACTCGGGACAGAACTTCGCTCCGACAGTTACTGGTTTTCCGCAGTTGGGACAGGGGGTAGTTGCAGGTGCCGGAGGGGCCATTGTTGCTCCACAGTTGGGGCAGAACCTTGCTCCTTGCTGGACCTGGCCGCCGCACTTTGGACATGAGACGAGGCCGACCTGCGGTTGCATCATGGACTGTTGCATCATGGGTTGCTGCATTGGAGCGTTCATTACTTGTGGAATAAGAACCATGCCTGAGCCTAGCCCAGCTCCTGAGGATGTGCTGAGGCTCTGGCCAATGTCCTTCGCTGTCTCCATTCGTAGTACATCAGACGTTGCTGCGTGCTGTTTGATCCAGAAGAGTCGGTCGCGGAACTGATCAGATGTGTCAATGCCTTCGAACTTGAAGTCAACTAGGTCCGTGCCGAGTCTATTCAGAGCGTCGTTGATGTTGACTTTGACATCGGTGGATGCTTTGTCTAGCTGGGTAAAGGCTGTAGTGAGGTCATACTTCGACATTACGTCGATGACTCTTTCGTTGATGAATCCTCTGATGAAATCATCCACTTGGCCCGTGTTGTAGGCTCCCTGGCCTCCCACGACTTCGTTCACGAATAGATTAGGATCTTTGATCCTGAACCATGCCGTGCCGTGAACCATTAGAGGGGCTAGTTCAGTCGTCTGGGCCTTGGCGCCCCATTTGCCGGCGAACTGTTTCGTCGACACGTAGATTACGATCGCGGTGAAGGGATCTTTTCCTCCGAAGAATATTCCATATGCTTTCTGAATAATAGGCAGGTTCAGAGTTGTTAGAGTATGTCTTCCTGGTCCGAAGACGTCGTATGCTTTGCCGTCGCGCAAGAATACTGCGGCTTCGAACTCGTGAACGATAAGTTGGGCTCCAGTTGTTATCTGTTCGACTGGGTACCGCCAGACTACATCGTCTGGTCCCGCACCTCTCCATTCGATTACTTGTGGCATCCTAGGCCTGTACTCCCACTATGATGTCCTTCCGGCCGTTATACGCATTCTCAATAGCATCCACTGACTTCAGCGCATCGCCCACCTTGCCCTTGGCTTCCTGGATCCGGCCATTGTCGACCGAGTCCCTGAGCGCTTGTATCGCGGAGGTCACGTTGTCTGCCATCTGTATCAGTTGCATATCGTAACCCATCATTCTATCCAAGTCAGGCTCTCTGACCTTCGTCGAATCGAAAAATCCTGAGTAGCCGTATTCCGAGTGGTTGACCCGCTCCATGATCCTGTCGAGACGCGCGAGCAAGTGATCAGTATCATCCCATGAGTCGTTTGCCCCTTGGTTGACTAGAGAACGGTAGATGTCCTTGGCCGAAGCCTCCGCGTCGGAGAGTTTTTGATAGATCTGGTTTCTAATGAGCTTGTCAGACTCTCGTCTCATTTCCTTCTCTTTGTACCCATGAAAACCGGGCACTACAAGCTCTATCTTTTCGAGGAGCCCTGTCTGAGTCTTGACTCTATCGAAATATGGATTACTCGCAGAACTCATCTCTCAAATCCGTTCCTGATCGAAGACTGACAGATTCTTTCTCAATTCCTTATTTAAGGGTGTCAAAACCCAACTTGAAGGAAAGACGTGACGAGATTAGTCATCTCTTAGCATTGTCTCAAACCATTCACCTGTTAAGATTCACGGAGAATCTGTTTATATCTCAACAGCTGAAAGAGATTGTCAGCGGCTCCTGTAGCCTTGTCGGATAGTTCAACACCAATCAGTTCTAGGCTGGGACTTAACGGAGAAGAGAAAGCAAGCATTCTTGCCCTCTACATTATCCTCGCCGTCGCAACGGCGTTCGGTTTCATAGGTTCTGTCGTCCTTGGCCGGACCTCACCGGGAGGACCCCTGCTCTTCGGACTGTGCATCGCAGCTTTTGTTCTCGGACTTCGTCATGGTGTCGATGCTGACCACATTGTAGCGATCGATAATACTACCAGGAAGCTGATTCATGAGGATAAGAGACCGCTCACCGTCGGGACGTGGTTCTCCCTCGGCCATTCCACTGTGGTGATGGGAATGACAGTCGCTCTCGTTCTGGCGACTAAGGTAGTTGTCCAGAATAATTCGATTCTCCGGACCTCGGGTTCGATCGTCGGTACAGCTGTATCGGGAACATTTCTCTTTCTGATAGGAATCGTAAACGCCCTGATAGTTGTAGGTGTATACCGTGTTTTCCAAAGTCTCCGCGGAGGACGATTTGACGAGACCGAGCTTAACAATCTGCTTGAAAACCGGGGGTTTCTGAACCGGTATCTCAAGGGACTATTTCGGATAGTCAAGAAGCCTTGGCAGATTTATCCTATTGGAGTGTTGTTCGGGCTGGGATTTGATACAGCAAGCGAGATCCTCTTGTTCGCTCTCGCTGTGAGTTTCGGTGTTGCGTCCGCGGTTCCTATTTGGATGGTCATGATTCTTCCGTTGATGTTTACCCTCGGAATGGTTCTGGTGGATACAACGGACGGCGTGACGATGTGTATTGCCTATGGCTGGGCGTTTGTGAAGCCTCTTCGAAAAATCTACTATAATCTAACAATCACTGTCATTTCTGTTCTTGTTGCTTTTGTTATCGGCGGAGTGGAGCTTCTTCAGGTCGTGTCCGGTGAGCTGAACCTTCAAGGTCCGTTTTGGTACTGGTTGACGGGTCTCAGCTTCGAAACGATTGGGTACGGAATTGTCGGGATTTTCGTCGTCTCATGGTTGGCCTCTATGGTTGTGTGGAAGTACAAGCGTTATGAGGATGAGATAGTCGGGCCGAAGGTACAGTTCTAGGTCCAGGATACTCGCATAGAGGTTACAGAACGACTATTCGCCAGCTCGCAGTATGCCGATTTGGCAGCGTTGAAGACTGTCAAGCAAGACGAGCCCATTTCCCGGAGCCGTTTTGTTGACTGCCCAGTCTGCAAGAATCATACTCTCAAGGTCAAGCGGACTGTACAGGTGGGCAGGTGTAAGAGCTGCAGCGAAACCTACAAAGTCATTGTTGTCTACGTCAAAACAGGGAGAAGGTCCAAGCCTTCTAACTTGAACACGGAGGTCCGGCCTGAAAACAAACGAGAGACTAAACCAGAGATGGCGCCGGAATCGTCGCTACCATCGTGGCAGTTGCCCTCCGACAGTTCTCTCTTCGGTTCTTCCACTGACTCCTATTCCGGATTGTCTGACGCGATTTTTGGGAAGAAGCCTGAGAACGAGAGCGGCGAGACGGGGGCAACTAGTAGTCAGTAGGATAGGGACGAGACGACTGAAACGGGCGCTAGTTTAGCGCTATTTGCTGTCTTTCTTTTTGAAGCCGAGTGATAAAGAGTTTACGCAGTAGCGCATTCCGGTCGGTCTGGGTCCATCATTGAACAGGTGGCCTAGATGGCCTGCGCAGTTCTTGCAGACGATCTCTATCCTCTCCATCCCGAGAGTCCGATCAGGTATCTCGGTGACCTTGTCCTTGGCTAGTGTGGTCCAGAAGCTGGGCCAGCCGCTGCCGCTGTCGTATTTTGACTCTGACGAGAAGAGTTCCGTGCCGCACCCGGCGCAGGTGTAGACTCCAGTCTCCTTGTTATGGAGTAGTTTACCTGTGAAGGCGGGCTCGGTGTGCTTCTTTCGGAGCACCTTGTACTGTTGTGGATCCAGCTCTTTCTTCCACTCTTCCTCCGTCTTGTTCATGACCATGCCTTCTAGAATGCTCGGCCAGTATTTGAACGCCCCACTTCTCCAACTGTTATAGAGCGATAGGCCTGACGGGTTCGGCCGAACATTTTGTTTTTCTAAATGGTCCTATGGCGCCCGGGAAATTTTTGTTTTCAGCCGATCCACGCTTGTTTCCTATCGTCGGTAGGGCCCTTTCACGCTTGTGAAACGGGCTGACGAAGGGCATTTTCGGCCCGTCCTCCCCGTTTTGCGAACAGGACTTGTTCTGAAGCGTTTGTTCTTCCGGAAGGAGAGTCGGCTACTTTGCTTTCCAAGTGAAGATCTTAACAGGCTGGAACTCTGCCAACGCATCGGTCACCCAGCCATACTTCAGCTTCTGAGCCTCTAGGACCCGCTTGGACTGGATGCTTTTCATGTCGAGAAAGCGGGCGTTTCCTTCGAGTATGGCTTGCCGCTTCGAGCCTTCCGCGAGCATAATTGTCACGGCAGGATTATGCTTGAGATTCCGGTAGCGGGCAGTAGCTTCGTCGACTCCGAGGTAGAAGACGCCGTCTACAAATGTGAGGTCCGTGGGCGAGAGATGAGGCCTACCGTCAGGTCTTACGGTGGCGGCGAGCGTGAGTATTCGACTATTGGCGAGCTCTATCAGTTCGCTCGCGGTTAGTGGATTCTGACTGTATACTGTTTTTGTGTGGGTGCTTGCCTGGCTAAGAGAATCCTTGATGATTTTGTCTAGGCTGGACAATGATGCTTCGGCACTAAGAGACCGGACATGTGCAGATAAACTGATTCAGTTATCAGTTAGACCTAACAGCCTTCCCTACAAACGGGTTCGCGAGCTTCTCATCGCCGATAGTTGTCTCAGGTCCATGTCCTGGATAGACAACGGTCTCATCGTCCAGCATGAACAGCCTTTCGGTGATAGAACGCAATAGGGTGTTGAGGTCTCCTCCTGGAAGATCGGTTCGGCCAATAGACTGGTTGAACAGAGCATCTCCTGTTAGGACATAGCCGGTGCCGTGGAGGCTGATGCTGCCGGGCGAATGACCCGGAGTGTGAATCACATGAACCGTCTCGTCTCCGACCCTTAGAAGATCGCCATCTTTGAGATAGCCGTCAACTTTGGGCGGGGGTGGAACCTCGAATCCCATGATCTGGCGTACACGGGACTGCATCGACTGCAACATCGGCAGATCATCAGGGTGAATCAGGAATTGGGTCTTGGTGGCTTTCCGGACACCGTCAACGCCTAGCACGTGATCGAAATGAGTGTGGGTCGCGAGAATCTGGATTGGTGCAACGTTGAGATCTTTGATAAACCGTAGAATTCTCTCCGGCTCATCGCCGGGGTCGACGATCAGAGCACGACCCTTGGATTCAATGATGTAACAGTTCGTCTGCAGTCGTCCAACTACCAAAGCATGGATCTTCGCCAAACAGGGAACCCGAGATCGGCAGCAAGGCTCAAGAGCAATAAGAATTGCTGGGAGCGTTGCGATACGGTCCCATGGGAGAGGGGTTGTCTGGTCGATTGTTCGAATCTATGCTTGTATTCTGAAATCAGACACGGAACAGGCTTGAAAAAGCACTATGATGACTTGGAGAGCGAGCAGATGCCTCCTGAAAAAGAGCCTTTTCGAGTATTCTGAGGCTAGGGATTTCAGCTCGTAGGTATCCGGGTCTATCTTCGAGAAGCCAAGAACTTATATTGATAGTAGGATTCAGCCTTGGACATGAAGAAAATACTCGCAATATCAACTCTAGCAATTGCTGCCCTAATGCTTACCCCAATGAGTATCGGTCCTATCACGAGCCTCTTCAATTTCTCATATTCGCCCAGCTTGCAGTACGTTATGGTCGGACAACTAGGAACGACTCAGCCCAATGGTCTCCCACTCTGTAGGAGCGCCTCGCTTGGTAACATCGTATGTTACTCTCCTACGTTCATCAAGAAAGCGTACAGCTACCCATCTACAGCTACGCTTGACGGAACGGGACAAACCATCGTACTGGTGGATGCCTTCGGAAGCCCAACTATTGCAAACGACCTTGCATTGTTTGATGCCGTCTTCCACATACCCGCGCCTCCATCATTCACAATATTCTGCGGTGACTCCCCGACCCCATTCGATACTTCCACATGCCCAACGGTCAACCTAGGTGCAACAGCAAATCCGAAACATGGTGAGTTCGGCTGGACAATAGAAACTAGTCTCGATGTCGAGTATGCCCACGCAATGGCTCCAGGAGCCAACATTGTGCTGGTCGTAGCCGACACATCATCCGGCAACGCGATCAACAATGCGGAAACAGCAGCCATCGCGGCGTTCCCAGGCGCCATCTTCTCACAGAGCTTCGGCATTCCCGAAATCTTCCTCCTTCACAACGGCAACCCAGGACAAGTCAACCAAGCCGAAAAGAACTACGCTAACGGCGTTGCCGTCGGCGACACCTTCCTTGCCTCAGCAGGTGACACCGGAGCAGACTTCGGCACCGGCATAGCCCAGGCAAACTATCCAGGCTCCAGCTCATTCAACACTGGCGTCACCGGGACCAATGGATTGCCGTACAATGCCACAGGCACACTCCAGCCATGCCCCACCTCCACCCCATTCTCTTGCACCTCGGGACTATCCTCATACCACGGACCATGCGTCCTCGGCCGGACTACCACGCCGAACTGCGTAGCTGACGGCTACGGGGGCGAACAGGTCTGGAATGAGGCACAATTCGGAGCGGCCACTGGTGGTGCACAGAGTCTACTCTTCGGTGTACCATCATACCAGACAGGCCTAGGCTTGTCTTCCAGAGGACCAGACGTTGCCTACAACGCAGCCATCAACGGTGGAGTCCTAGTGGTCTATAGTGCTCTCGGAACCCCGGTGCTTTTCATTGTTGGTGGAACCAGCGCTGGTTCACCCCAATGGGCAGGCGTCATCGCCCTTGCCAATCAGGCACGCGCTAACGCAAGCAAAGGACCCCTAGGCGGCAACCTAAACACTGACCTGTACAACATCTACCACAGTGCACGCTATGCAACAGACTTCCACGACATCACAGTGGGCAACGACCAAGTCGCGGGTTCAACTGTTGGCTTCTCAGCGGGCACAGGCTACGATGTAGCCTCAGGAATCGGCTCGCCTGTAGTGAGCCAACTGGTCACCGACCTAGCAGCAGCATAACAAGCCCGACTCGGGAGGAGGACCCTCCCAAACCCCTCTTTTTTCAAAAACGAAGAAAAAACTCTGCTCATATCGAAGGCAATATCCCATATCATCACAGGCCCAGACGCGTGGGAAATCTGACGCTTGGTTAACCAGAACTCGACATGAGAGAAAGTCGAAAAAAGTACTTCTCCGCTCTCACATACCATCAAAATTCAATTCGTCTTGTCCCTGATGGAGATTTCGTTTGAAGATCTCTTACGTTTGACAAGAATGACTAGAGAGGCTATTACGCCGATCCCTGCCAGAGCAGGCGCTAAGTAAGTTGCCAAGAGGGCCCACTTGTCAATGGGTACTGTAGCACCGCCGACCGTCCCGGAAGAGAAGGAAAAGACCTCAATTCTATTGTTGCTGGTTCCAGGAGAGCTACCGGTATCGGCCACGTAAACATTGCTTCCAGCGTCCACGGCAACACCCTCTGGGTAGACTAACTGCCCGTTTCCTGCGCCCTTTGTTCCGAAGGACGTGAGAAAGGTCCCGGTACTCGTGAATTCTTGGACTCGACTATTGTAGGTATCTGCGACGTAGATATTTCCCGTGGAATCGACGGATAATTGTCCGGGAACGCTGAATTGGCCATTCCCTGCTCCCTGAGTTCCCCAGACGGTTACAAAACTTCCCGAGCTGGAAAACTTCTCAATACGGTTGTTCTGCGAGTCCGCGACGTAAACGTTGTTCGAGTTATCAACAGTAATACCCGTGGGGCTGCTAAATTGACCACTTCCACTTCCTGGGGAACCCCAGGTAATGAGGAAGTTGCCTGAGCTGTCAAACTTTTGGATGCGGTCATTGTTATAGTCCGTGACATAGACGTTGTTAGCGGAATCAATTGCAATACCGAGCGGCTGCATGAACGCTCCAGCACCGATCCCAAAAGTTCCCCATGTCTTGATGAAAGTGCCGTTGGGAAGGAACTTTTCGACTCGATTGTTAGCATAGTCAGTAACATAGACATTTCCCGAATGGTCAACGACGATTCCTGTCGGGCTGTCGAATTGTCCGTTGCCGATTCCAGTGGTCCCCCATGTGAGCAGAAGTGTTCCAGTGAGCGAGAACATCTGGATCCTGTTGTTGCCCGAATCTGCTACGTAGATGTGGCTTAGGTTGTCGAGGCCCACAAAGGATGGGCTTGAAAACAGACCTGGCCTCGGATAGGTCATACTCAGGATGAAGGCTCCCGTGCTGGCTGACAATTTCTGGACTCTAAAATTGCCTGAGTCTCCGACGTACAAGTTAGAGTGGCCGTCAATCGCCACACCCACAGGTCCATCGAACAGTCCGGGCGCAGAACCCGTCGACCCAGAAATCCACAGACTATTACTGCTGCAAGCGCCGTACTTGACAACATCATTATTAGCGCTGTCAGCAACGTACACGTTGGAAGAGTTGTCTGCGGCTACCATCTGCGGCGTTAGAACGGAGCTCCAACTGCATAGGAAGCCTCCCGACCTCGTGAACTGTGTAATATTGCCTGAGCCACTATCGGTCACGAACACCGAGGAGGGTCCTACAGCTACACCGAACGGGGTCAGAAACTTTCCGGCTAGATTCGAACCAGGACCACCGAACGATCCCGAGTACGTTCCGTCGTTCTTGTAAATCTGGACACGTTCGTCGCCCTGATCGACTGCATACAGGAACCCTGTGGAATTGACGCTAAGGCCGATAGGATGCTTTAGAGAGCTTGTCCCGTTCCAAGTATTCCAGGAACTGACAAAATTTCCTGTGTTACTGAACTTCTGTATGTTGTTATTGACAGAATCGGAAACGAATACATTACCCGAAAGATCCAATGCGATCCCTTCAGGGTTGGTAAATTGTCCGGATCCCGTTCCATAGGATCCCCAAGACGTGACGAATGATCCAGTGCTGGATAGTTTGACTACAGCATAGTTCTTCGCGTCGACGATGTATACGTTGCCGAAAGTGTCTACTGCAACACCGTTCGGCATGACGGGCCCTCCGTATGAGCCCCACTGCGTTGAATAGCTGAAGGAGGGGGAGTTTAGTGGAGACGCTTCATCGCGTCCCTGTGCGACGAGGGGTGCTGTCGATCTGTTGACATCAAGCGCAGTGAGTGATAGTGCGAGTAAGACAATAATAATTCCTAGAATGAGGGTGGTTTTCATCTTCGGAGCTAGGCGCTCAGGTTGCTGATTTCGTCGCCGGGAAGAGGAACATCGATGCGGATGGTAGGTCTTCCAGAAGAGGAACTCATCGTTTGCCCCTCTCACCGGGGCATGAGTTACTAGCAGAAAAAGCGACAACCGTTTCGCTACTCGTTGAGGCATTATCTACTAGAAAACGGTTTCTCAATCACTCTAACGGGCACGTGATAGATATCCCAAGCCAGCCCGTTACAGACCGGTCTTCCTTTGACCGGGCGATCAATCTGACCGAGTGCGTATCAGTTGTTCCAGTACGGTCGGGTCGTGATGAATTGTAGTTTGGCCTCCAACAGGTCCCGGTAGAATACATCGTCGGTTTCGTGCATCTTCGATAACACCCTGCTGGCTGTTTGTGGTCCGATCCCGTAGACTGACTGAGCAATTATGGCTCTCCTGCCGTAAGCGATAACGAGGTCGGCTGAGCGCCGCGTTCGAGTCAATGCCTTCTGATCGTTCTCGTCGAGTGGCTTTTTCAGGCGTTTCTTGCCGAGGACGCCTGCCACATAGTTGCTGGACCAGAAGACAGGTGCCAATAGTTTCGATTCGCATTTCGTGCAGGAAGGGTGCTCTGGAAGACTAGCAATGCTAACGTCAGTTGTCAGGCTCCCACAGTCGAAACAGAGAAGGTCAATGGATCGTCCCTCGATTGATAGACGCAGTCGCGCCATATTATCAGCAGCAACATTCTCTGGAGCAATGAGTTCAGGAATGTCAACGTGGCGATAGAGAATATGATAGGCCAAAGGCGTGGGCTTGTCTCTAGAACGGAAGAATCTGACCTCCAGATTCTGTTCTTTGATCTGCCTGAAAATCTTCTTGACTCCTTCAAAATCCGCTCTTTCGACCTGAGCCTCGCGAATAGTTTCGTCGTAAATTGGTGTGAGTCGGAATCGAACCTGTAGTTCTTTCATAGCGCCGCCGTACATAAGCCGACCACGTCTCAACGCTCCGAATCGCTCAGCGATCTGCTTCATCTGCAGCTCCCATGGAAAGTGTCGGTGCAACACCCCGTGACAGGCGCCTCCGAGTACTGGTTCGTCGACCCCGAATATTTGTTTGAGGACCAAATCTTCGAGATC